>ENA-OYWZ01001190-OYWZ01001190.1-human-gut-metagenome-genome-assembly--contig:-NODE-1190-length-12001-cov-4.324209_pt1 | contig 12001 bp, 8 predicted proteins | sample MGYA00244841_ERZ653414 | MGnify/ENA primary metagenome ERZ653414 (study PRJEB26926, sample SAMN06164894) | human gut metagenome | biome: ENVO:00009003; feature: ENVO:2100002; material: ENVO:00002003... | reverse complement strand
GTTCGTCGGCAGCGTCAGATGTGTATAAGAGACAGCATTTTTAATATCAAAAGAATGTTGTTTTCATGAAGGACTTCTGCTAGACGTTTCATATCCGGAAGAGCGGACTTCATGAAATTAGCACCATTATTATCGCGGTAAGTCGGGCAGTAAATTGCCAGCTTGGTATTGGCAGACAGCCCTTTCTTTTTGCGAATATCATGGTCGTAACTTTGAATGTTATCGTTCACAACACAGCGTGGATAGCCTGCACGGATTACTTTGTCATCATCAATGCCGCACTGCTCTTTGAAATGTTTTTCCATAATTTCTGAGGTAACTAAAAAGAGCTGGTTGTTGCGAAGAATATCATTGTTTTGAATGTATTTTTTTGCAATACGCTCCTGAAGAAATCCGTCGGTTACCTTTCTTTCGATACTCTTGCAGCCAACGCCGTGCCACAGATTCAAAACGGTAATACCGGAAAGTTCCGGCTGAAATACTTCTTTACACATTTCAACGACATAGACACCGGCTTTTGCCATAACACTTTTTCCTTTGGAAGAGTGGTAAAGTTCTGCCTCGTAACCAAGTTTATGCACGTAGTTCATCGTGTCTGCATTGTAGCACATCCAGACCGGTTTGATTTCTTTGTGATGTCTTATGATATATTCAAACATCCATTTTGGATTGCCGGCAAAGCTATTTCCGGCGTTAAAAATCCATAAATTTTTATCTCGTTGTTCGCTCATTTTATTACTCCTTACATTCTTAGTTCTCTAATATATGAAGAATTTGTTCACATGCTGTTCCGTTTTCAAAAGAACCCATGGTTTCAAAATGCTGTTTGTATAAAGTTGTGAAGTCTTTGTCCCGGTATTTGACTGCCATGTCGGGAAGTGCCGCAATGTCTTTGCATTTCAAATACGGCCATGTGTCATATGGAACAAAGAAACCGCGGTCCATTTGTTCGTATTCTTTCAGGCGGTTTTCCAATAAGAAAACCGGGCGCCCGGTCAGGGCAAAATCCCAGATGCAGGAAGAAAAATCGGTTACCAGTAAATCACTGGTGTAAAGTAAGTCCTGCATTTCATAATAGGCATTTCCGTCAAGAATCCGCTCATCAAGGGATTCATTTGTTTCCTCTCGGAAATAATGTGAGCGGTAAAGGACAATCCAGTTGTTTTTTGTTGCTTCTTCCAAGCGGTCAATGGTTTCCGATAAATAACGTAAATCGTACTGCTCTTTTTCCGGCGCAGTCATCTGAAAACTTGGCGCAAAAAGCAAAATTTTTGTCTGCTCGCTTATATGATAAAAGTCCTGTACACGTTTTTTGATTTCCGGATGCTCCGAAAAGAAAATATCGTTTCTTGGTGTTCCGGTTTCTAAAAAGATTTTTCGGTCTAGCGAAAATGCTTCGGCGTACATGTCAGTGCATGCCTGGCAGGAAGACACAAAGTAATCTAACCGCTTATACCATTTGTCAAAATTTGCGGCAAATGTTTTATCTTCGTTTATTGTTTCTTTGCCGACTTTTTTATAAGCACCGCCGCCATGCCAGGTTGTCAAAAAGATTTGTCCTCTTTTTTTGACAAGTGCTTCATCAATCATATCGTTGGTGATAAAAATACCACAGCGCAGAAATAATTTAAAATAGCTTAGGCTTCGCTGGCGCACAACTGTAATGCCGGTCCGCATCGTACAGGTTTCCGGAAAACGGGTGACCCAGATGAGTTCGTATTCTCCCGGATGTTTTAGCCAAAACGACTCCATAAGAACACTTGGGTTGCACACATAGCCCTTGCGGTTATTTGCATAAAACATAATCCGGTTTTTTTTGACCGGAATAAAAAACAGCAGGTACTGGAGAAGTCGTGCTATTCGTATTTTTGCTTTCATATTAAAATGCTTCCTCTTTCCTTTTTCATAACCTCAATATTTTACTACAGAGCATAAATAGATGTCAAGTGTTGACAAATCAAGGGGTTGGCAGTTGTTGATGATTAAATGCAAGCCTAATAAGCTGCCAGCAGATACTTGTTGGTGAATCTCCCTTGCATGAATTAGGTGCGCAGTTTTAAAACAACGCTTTTTCCTTGATTTGTCCCATAGAGTTGTATTTATCAGGCTTCATTTGGCGAAATTAGATGGCACAAGCAACTCTTTGTGGTAATTTTCACTGTTTAGGTTGTCTTTTTCTTATATATTTTCTTGATGAAAGTTGAATGTGACGCAAAAATGCAACCTTTTGAAGAAAATAAATGGAAAAGAGTTGTTTCAAAATATAAGAAACCGCACTCGGACAACCGGTTTGCATCAAATGTTAGTTGCTTATCCTTTTAGGTTGCCGTAAATTAGCAGGAAAAGATTTGTGGTAAGTGAGTACAAACACGTGGGTATCAGGCATTGCGTATTTTGCATGCCGATACCCCTACGCGTTTGTTGAGCGTGAGCGCTCACGAACCACAAACTTTTCCTGCTAATTTACTGAAACCTGAAAATTTTAAAAGCAACAAACATTTGAAAAAAGGATGACAAAAACAGGGGAGTTTCATATAATAAGTGTGAAGATATTTCTTTGGGGATTTATATGTCAGAAAAGAATAATTTTTTGTATGATGTCAGTATGTCCTATGTAAATGCCGGATGGCAGGAGCGTTACTGTGCGCTGGTAAAGTATCTTGATGCATATCTGAAGGAGAATTGCGGTGAATTTTTTGCCGATTTGCAGCTTTACCAGACCGGGCCGATGAATTATGTAGTAGTGGCGGTGTATTATGATGTGCCGGGTGTTGGCGAGGCTCTTCCTAAGATTCTTGGATTTGTAAATGCAAAATATCGGGAAGTTGTTGGACATAATGTAAGACGAAAGCAGATTTTGAAGTTTGACTTAGCAAAAAAATTACACGGGCAGAGTGAAGTGTGTCTGCACGCTTCCTCGGAAGAGATGGAGGAATCAGAAGATGAACAACCGCGAGAGGATTATGCGTCTTCGACAGGAGAAGAAATTAGACAGGAACGAAATGATACAACTTCTTGAAACAGCAAATAGAGAGGACCGAGAGTATCTTGCCGCACAGGCGAGAGAGGTTCGGGAGAAGATTTATGGGAAGGACGTATTTGTTCGGGGGCTGATTGAATTTACAAATATCTGCCGCAATGATTGTTATTACTGCGGGATACGTAAAAGTAACGAAAAAGTGGAGCGATACCGCCTGACGCCGGAAGAAATTTTGTCCTGCGCCAAAGAAGGATATGAATTGGGATTTCGCACTTTTGTGCTGCAAGGTGGCGAAGATGGCTGGTTTACGAAAGAACGGGTGGCTTCGATTGTCCGGGAATTAAAGAAACAATTTCCGGATTGTGCAGTGACGCTATCCATCGGAGAGCGTACGAAAGAGGAATATGAATGTTTTCGTGAGGCGGGGGCAGACCGTTACCTTCTGCGCCACGAGACGGCGGATGACGCTCACTATAGAAAATTGCATCCGCAGGAAATGAAACTTAAAAACCGTAAAGAATGTTTATTTACCTTACGTGAACTTGGATATGAAGTAGGTGCCGGTTTTATGGTAGGCTCGCCGGGACAGACGGTGGAGTGTCTTGTTGAAGATTTTGAATTTTTGCAGGAACTGAGGCCCCATATGATTGGAATCGGACCGTTTCTTGCCCATCAGGATACACCATTTGGTGCAGAAGAAAATGGTTCCTATGAGCAGACACTTTTGTTATTGAGTATTCTACGACTGATGTTTCCGGGGGTGTTACTTCCTGCGACGACAGCACTTGGAACAATTGCGCCGGATGGACGAGAGCAGGGATTATTGGCAGGAGCGAATGTATTAATGCCAAATTTATCACCGGTTTCTGTGCGGAAAAAGTACGAGCTGTATGATAATAAAATATGTACCGGGGAAGAGTCGGCACAGTGTAAAGATTGTTTAAGCAGGCGTGTAGAATCGGTTGGCTACCGGATTGTGACTGACCGGGGAGACAGCCGGATTGAGAAATAGGAGGAACGTATGATAGTGTATTTTTTGGCAGCATATTTGATTTTAAATGGAATTGTATTTTGGATTTACGGAGTGGACAAGTATAAAGCGGTTCACCATAAATGGAGAATCCCGGAAGCTACCCTTCTTATTGCCGCTGTCTTTGGCGTGATAGGTGCCTTTGCCGGAATGCATGTTTTTCATCACAAAACACGTAAACCAAAGTTTTATGTAGGGGTTCCCGTTATCTTTTTCTTGGAGGTGCTTGCTGTTATTGGTATTTTTTGTGCGGGTGGGAAATACATGGGGAACACTGCCAAAAAAGAAAATGCAGCGAAAACGGCGAGCCTTTCTTCCACATCAAGGGAGGGATTAAAAAGAGGGGAAGAATTTACCATTGAAAAACAGGAGTTTAAGAAAAGTCTTTCGCAGGAGTCTTTTTCGATTCCATTCAATACAATGGATGAGTGTTATCGTGTGGGGGACTTGTTTGTGTCTTTTGATTCGGGAACAAAATCAAAAATAAAGATTTATTTTTGGAATCCAAAGACAATGAAAGTTCCGGCTGTATATACATATCGTGAAAATGTTGAAAATTATGATGATTCGTTATTTGCAGCGAATGAGAGCGGACAATATGTGATTGCGCAGATTGCCGAAAAGTTAATTGTATTTAATTTTTTGGGAAAGGCCATGAAGGAGATTTTAATTGAAGAAGGCCGGCCAACAGATATTATAGAAAAGGATGGGAAACAATACATTTTGACATCATCGACGCTTTATGTCGGCAGTATCCAGTCGGGATTTCGTAAGGTGGGAAGCAATTCTGACAAAGAAGAAAAGAAGAATGCCGAGGAGGATAATTGGTCGTTAGAATTTTTATTTTCCTGTGGAGATTATGTTTATGTATCGATGACTGTGCCTGCTAAGTATCATAGTTTTAGTTGGTTGTGGCAGATATCATTAAAAAATGGCGAGTGGAAAAAAATCATGGACGAAATGCTCGATTTTTCTTTTGATACGGATGCCAAAGAGGTGGCTGCAGGGATTGAAATTGGCGAAAAAAATGCTGAGGTATTGTATTATAAATTCCATGAAGATGGAACGTATGAAAAGAAAAAAATCAAGGCGATTCCGGGAGCTGTGGAAAATGGAGTTATTTACACCGCATCGAAAAAAGAATTTCTCGCTATTTCGGTGAAAGACAACAAAAAAACGGTGTTAAAGCATGTAGGGCGGTATTGTGAAATTGCAGATTTAAAGTATGAAAATTTAAGTAATGTAAGGCAGGAAAAAAAGGGGAAAATTATTTACAAGGTATCCGTTTATTTGTCAAAAAAACCACTGAAAAACCGATATGGAAAGCCGATGCCGGATTATGATAATTATTATTGCTATGATTTGGAAACAAAGCAGACGCAGACGGTGAATACAGGTGTCAGCTATATAGATTTTGATTATGCGGAAGGAAAGACATATATGAAAAATCGGGGAAAATGGCTTACACTTGAAAAGGAAACGAACACGGTAGAAATGGCAATTGATTATGTTTATGGGGATAATGCGATATTAAATAAAAGAGTTGTGCGTGTGGTGCAAAAAGACAAAAAGGAAAAGGTAGTCTCGGATAAAGTGTATACTTTTTGTGGAGACGAACAAGGAAATTGCCGGATTGAAGATGTGACCGGCAAGTATGGAACGCTTGAGAAGCAGGAAAAATGGTTTACAATTACAGCAAAACAAGTAAAAGCGATTTCGGATAAGAAGTTGTTAAAAGGGCTGATGAAAACGGATGAATAGGGGGCACGCATGTGATATGTTTTGTCTTGCATGTTGTAGAAAATGATGTTAGACTATAAGAGATAAGCAGGGCATGGGGCAAAATCTGGATTATCTGAGTACGAATCAGCCAACGGATGAATACACTCATAAACTTCAGCATCGTGTGCTGGAAATGCGCGATGATAAAGAATGGAGGGAAAATTATATGACGTGGGAAATGAAATTGGATGAAAGATATGAAACGGGTCATAAGGCAGGCAGGGAGGAAGAACTATGCAGACTGATAAAAAAGAAACTTGAAAAAGGGAAAAACATTGCGCAGATTGCAGATGAGTGCGAGGAGACGGAAGAAAGGATACTTGAATTGATGGAGAAGATGGAGAAAACATCTTACAATGAATAAATTATTTATATGTCAAGGAGGGGGAACATGAAAAAAACAATTAAGGGGAAACTTACACTAAACACAGCAATTTTTATTGTTGCAGCAATTATTGTCTGCGAAATTGTCAGTGTGAATGCATTAAAAACAAACATGACAAATCAGACAAGACAATATGTCAGCAGAGAGGCACAGACCAATGCACGTGTGGTTAATGAATGGCTGCAGGGGCAGGCAAACACGGTGCATACAATTACGAATACAATAGCTTTTATGAACACAAAAGATACGGATCACGTGATGGATTACCTGGAAAAAGCCTTGAGTGAGAATAAAGAGGCATTGATGTATTATTTGTGCTTTGGATATGATGGAGGAGTATTTCCTGCAAACCATTCTAAACTAGATCTGGATCCAACGACAAGAGACTGGTGGAAGCAGGCCATTAAGAAAAATAGTTTGATTTATACGGCACCATATAAAGATTTTGCTTCCGGGAAAATGATTGTTACCATTGCAGAACCGCTGGAAATAAAAGGCGAACAGGCGGTTGTGCTGGCGGATATTACGATTGATACTTTGACCAAACTTGTTTCTAATGTAAGTACGGATGAAAACATTCAGGGCTTTTTGTTAGATGCCGATGGCATGGTTGTTTCGCATCAGAATAAGGATTATCTGCCGAAAGAAGAAGGAAATACTTCTTTGGCAAAGGCACTTTCTGTTAATGTAAAAGAGGCTTCCGAGATAACAGATTATGATGGATATTCAAAATTTATTCATACCGCGCAGATTACAGCTACCGGATGGACATTTGGTGTAACGGAGCGGGAATCAGTAGTAACAACACAAGTGGTGAAGAGTGTGATTTTAGTTGTCGGAATCGGGGTTGTCCTTTTGGTTCTCGTAATTCTTCTTACCATTGCCAGTGTGAAGAGAAATTTGAGGCCACTTGAAAATATGAAGACATTTATCCGGGAGAAAGTCATCGGTGATTCTCAAAAGAATGTACATAAAAATGAGGTTGAGGAAGTCTCTTATTTATTACAGGAGTTAGAGCAGCGTTTTCTTGGTGTGATTCGCAAAACAAAAGATGAATCCAATATCATTCATACCAGAGTGGAAAATACGAATGACAAGGTCTCCTTAATTAATCAGAATATTATGGAAATCAGTGCAGCAATGGAAGAAACCGGAGCAAACATTGATTCCCAGACAACCAGTATTCAAAACATTGATAAAACTTGCAAGGATACAACGCATGCAGTGGATGTTCTTGTATCCCATGCAGAAGAAATGTCCGATAAAGCGAAAGAGATTGGTGAGCGTGTCAATGAAGCGGTGCAGAAATTAATGACAGATAAAGACAGTGCTGTGGTGAAGGCGGACGAAAGCAGAAATCGTATGCAAATGGCGATTCAGCAGACAAGAATTATTGGCGAGATTACAACTGTCTCAGCGTCAATTGAAGAAATTGCTTCTCAGACAAATCTGCTTGCATTAAATGCCTCGATTGAGGCGGCAAGAGCCGGAGAGTCAGGAAAAGGATTTGCGGTTGTTGCGGAAGAAATCAAACAATTGAGTGAAGATACATCAAACGAAATTCGTAAAGTGAATGACTTGACGCAGAAAGTATTTGAAAGTGTGAAGATACTGTCCACTGAAAGTAACGAGTTATTAGTCTTTTTAGATGAGACAGTTTTGGCAGATTATGATAAATTTGCAAGTCTTGCGAATCAGTATAAAGAAGACGCAAATTATTATGAGGAAACAAGCGGTTCCATGGAACATAATGCAGAAGAAGTAATGGACGCAATTCAAAGTATTTCAAATGTTTTGGAAAATGCAAGTTCAGCACAGATGGAACTTGCGTCTGCAGTAGAAAGCGTAAATGAGAATTTGCAGAACATGACTAATTCAAGTGAAAGCATGACTAAGGAAACGAAGAATGCGATGGAAAGCGTAAATGCTTTACAGGAAACGATGGGACAGTTCCGTTTGTAAAACTAAATGAGGATAGGATGCTTTAGGTAAAATTGAAAGGCTGGAGGTGTGTGAAATGAAAGGAAAGGTAAAAAGAAAAGTTATTGCGTGGGGATTGTCATTTGCACTTGTAATGGGTACCGTGTTGGGGGTTCCGGGACTTTTTATGAAGGCTCATGCGGCAGATGCGGGAGTTTTGTATATCATTGATTCAATAGGTGGAACACCGGAAAGTGTAACAGAAGACTGTACAGATAGTGCCGGTGGCTGGTCTTATGATGCCGGTACTGCGACATTGACGTTGGATGGATTTCAAGGAGAATACATCGAAGCGAATGGTGATATTAACATAGTCCTGAAAGGGAAAAATAAGATTACTATATCGGCAGAATCTACAGAGGGAATCAAGTCAACGGGAAAAGTCACGATTGATGATACAATATCGCCGGTACAAGACTGTTTAGATATTTATTGCAACGATGGAACAGAAAGTGTTTCTATGATATATACCGGTGGTTTCGGAGCGGACTATGCCACTTATATCGTAGGCGGAACAGTAAATCTTGTAGAAGAGAATACGAGACGCCGATATGTTACGGGAATATCTCGTTGGGCATATGTAGAGAATGATGCATCCCTGAATATCAATTTATCTGCTGACGGAGGGAGAAATGGTGCGGCTGCTCTGTTGAATTTGAACACCAGTGGAGACACTTCATTCCGTGTAAACTCTTTATCAAGCAGTTCTTATGGAGTTTATTCTCTGGATAAGAAGGGGAGCGGTGATACAGCACTCACGGCGGAAGGGAAAGCCAAGAATATTGGTAACAAATTTACAGTCGGTTCGACAGGAAATACGGGGAAAATAACAATAAAAGGTTATCTCACTGATTTTACTCCATACCGCAAAAAAAATCGAATTGTGGGCGTGGATAATTTCCTGTGGAGTTATTTTACCGAAAATCCTCAGACAGGTGGATTATGTCGATGTGTATGTGATAGTTTGGGTGTGCCGATGAAAGACTTTGTGATCGAGTCGGTGGATGAATTGCCACTAACGGTGACGGACAGCGAGCTGTTTGATATACCTGTGACAAAAGCTGGAGAAAGGTGGAATCAGCCGGTTGACTGGCGCGAGGGTATCTATGGTGGAACGGGGTATTATGAATTTTCCCTGGCAGAAGATAGTGCCCCATTGCCAGAGGGGATTTCTGTCAGCAGTGCCAATGGAAAACTTGAAGGAACACCGACAAGCAGTCATTCGGCCGGTATAGCAAAAATTGCAGTTACATCCGGTGAAGAGAGAAAGGCGTTTGAGGTTCATTATGACGAGATTAAAGAAAAAGATTACCTATTGACCATTGGCGGAACAACGGTAAATATGGCATCTGATCAAATGGGAGCCGGATGGTCATACGAGAGTTCCACGACATCGCTCACTTTGGATGGTTATAATGGTGGTCCTATCACGGCAGAACGTGATTTGAGTATTAAATTAAAAGGATCAAATGTGATTACGATACCGGCAGACGCCCAATATGGCATTCAATCAACAGGAAAAGTTACCATTGACGATACGACGTCAACGGTGGCAGACTGCCTGGACATTAAATGCAGCGAGGGGACGGAGCAGGCTATAATGATAGCCACCGGTGGTTTTGGTGAAGAATGCGCCACGTATGTTATTGGTGGAACCGTAAATCTTATAGAAAGCGGCACAAGCCGTCAATATGTTACAGGAATATCCCATTGGGTATATGTAGAGAACGATGCAGCCCTGAATATTAGCTTATCCGGTGAAGGGGAGCGAAAGGGAATTGGTGCTTTGATGAATCTAAATACCAGCGGAGAGACTTCATTTCGTGTGAACTCCCTAAAAAGCAGTTCTTATGCAGTATATTCTGTGAATAAAAATGGAAGTGGTAATACAGCACTTACGGCGGAGGGAAAAGCCAAGAATGTTGGCAGCAAATTTACAATTGGTTCGACAGGAAATACAGGGAAAATAACAGTAAAAGGTTATCTTTCTGATTTAATTCCGTATGGAAAGAAAAATCGAATTGTGGACGTGGACAATTTTTTGTGGAATTATTTTACCCAAAATCCTCAGACGGGTGGATTATGCCGATGCGTGTGTGATAGTTTGGGTGTGCCGCTTAAAGATTTCGTAATCGAGTCAGTGGATGAATTACCGCTAACAGTGATGGACAGCAAGTTGTTTGATATACCTGAGACCAAAGTAGGAGAAAGGTGGAATCAGGCGGTTAACTGGTGCGAAGGTGTTTATGGTGGTACGGGGGATTATGAATTTTCACTGGCGGAAGATAGTGCCCCATTACCGGAGGGGATTTCTGTCAGCAGTGCCAATGGAACCCTTGAGGGAATTCCGACAAGCGGTCATGCGGCTGGCGTGGCAAAGATTGCAGTCAAATCCGGTGGAGAGAAAAAGACATTTGAGGTCAATTATGGTGAAATAGCATACAACAATCCTGTGACTTCGTTAGAACTTGACAAGAGTGAAATCATTATGAACCAGGGAGAAGAAAAAGAACTTACGGCAACGATTCTTCCGGCTGATGCGGATCGTTGTGACGTAGACTGGAAAGGTGATTCCGATTATATTACTATCAGGGAACAAACTTTTGTTTCGGGTTCAAATAAACGTGAAGCAGTATTGACAGCAAAACAAACAGCAGGTGTAACGAGTGTATCGGCAGTGTCGGTGATTGGAAACTATAAAAAGACTTGTACCGTGTATATTAAAGAGAATAAACCAAGGGCGACAGCCAGTCAGACGTCGATTTGTGATTTGATACCAAATCAGAAGTATATGATTAATGGAATTCAGATGACAGCAGATTCCTCGGGACAAATTGCAATTGATGACAGCTGGAGAGAAACCACAGTGTCAATTGTGAGGGTAAATACAGAAGCAAAGTGTAATAGTGATGCGCAGAGCCTGCCGATCTCAAAAAAAGCGGCAGTTAATCTATCAACCGTATCGGATAAGGTAGTGCTTTCTTATTCAAAGACAACATATGATAAAACAGAAAAGGAACCGGATGTTACAATTGAGGGGCTGGTAAAAGATACGGATTACAGCGTTACTTATAGCAATAATGTGAATGCCGGAACGGCAACTGTCACAATTGTCGGCATGAATGATTATGTTGGCACATTGTATCAGTATTTTACCATTGAACCGGCGAAAATGACAGGAGTTTCGGTGCATGGATATAAGGGAACATATGATGAAAGCAGTCATACGATTACTTTGGATGGAGTGCCGGAAGGAGCGGTTATAACCTATGCTTCAGAAGAATCAGGTATTTATTCGGAAATGAAACCTGACAGACGCAGTGTAGGAACAACGACAGTATATTACAAAATAAAAAAAGCAAATTATGAGGAATTGAAAGGCTGCGTTAAAATAGTAATTGAGGCTGCACCAATTGCAGAAAAGAAGGTTGAACTTTCTGATGTATCATATGTTTATGATGGAACGGCCAAGAGTCCGAATGTTGCAATTGCCGGAATGATAAGAGGAATTGATTTTACTGTTTCATATAGCAAAAATGTGGATGCCGGAACCGGAATAGTAACAGTAGAAGGAATTGGTAATTATAAAGGAGTTTTATACCAATACTTTACCATTGAACCTGCAGAACTAACCGGAATTAGTGCACAGGGCTATACCGGGGAATATGATAAAAAAAGTCATACCATTATTTTGCAGGGTGTACCAGAGGGGGCAGTAGTAACTTATGCAACAGTGAAGGAAGGGATTTATTCGGAGACTAAGCCTGCTAGAGTAGATGTTGGAACAACGACGGCTGTCTCTTATACACATCTCCGAGCCCACGAGACGTAGAGGAATCTCGTA
>ENA-OYWZ01001167-OYWZ01001167.1-human-gut-metagenome-genome-assembly--contig:-NODE-1167-length-12207-cov-3.870803_pt1 | contig 12207 bp, 7 predicted proteins | sample MGYA00244841_ERZ653414 | MGnify/ENA primary metagenome ERZ653414 (study PRJEB26926, sample SAMN06164894) | human gut metagenome | biome: ENVO:00009003; feature: ENVO:2100002; material: ENVO:00002003... | reverse complement strand
ACGAGATTCCTCTACGTCTCGTGGGCTCGGAGATGTGTATAAGAGACAGGGCGAAGAGCTTTTCCACGCCGACGCTCACGGACTTCATGGACGGCTGCCCCTATCAGGGAGAGAACGCCCTGCAGGTGGGCGATACGATCTGGAGCATCGACGGACACCGCATCTATTTTACGACCAATGTCAGCGAATATCTCGCCCGCGGTGGCGACACGCATGACATCGTCGTCAAGCGTGACGGTGAAAAGGTCGCGCTCAACGATTTTTACCTCGTCGCGCGCGAGTATCCGGGGCAGGACGGAAAAATGTACGGCTTCTACTTCGGCACGAAGCCGGCGACATTCGGCGCCAAGCTCCAGACCGCGTGGTACAGCGCGATGGACTTCGTGCGCATGGCCTGGATGGGCCTGAGCGATCTGTTCGCGGGCGCAGTCGGCGTCAAGGATCTGTCCGGCCCGGTCGGCATCGTGAGCATGATGAACGAGGTCGGCAAGGAGTCGGCCACAAAGGCGGCCGCCTTCTCGAACATCGCCTATTTCTCGGCGTTCATCGCCGTGAACCTTGCGGTCATGAACATGCTGCCGCTGCCGGCGCTCGACGGCGGGCGCGTGTTCTGCCTGCTCGTCACGTGGGTGCTCGAGCGGATCAGCCGCAGAAAGATCGACCCCAAATATGAGGGCTATATCCACACGGCGGGGCTGGTGCTGCTGCTGGCACTGATGGCCTACGTCATGTATAACGACATTTCCAAACTTGTCACCTGATCCGGGGCGGATCTTTCCGCCTCGGGCTTTCGTGCGTTTTCAGGCTTCTCGGAGATACAGGAGTGTTTATGAAAAGAACCCAGACAAAACAGATCCATGTCGGTTCCGTCGCCATCGGCGGCGGCGCCCCGGTTGCGGTGCAGTCCATGTGCAACACGCACACCTCGGACGCGCGCGCGACCATCGAGCAGATTGCCCGGCTGCATGACGCCGGGTGCGAGATCATCCGCCTTGCCGTGCCGGATCAGGCCGCGGCGGACGCCCTGCCCGAGATCGTGCACGCCTCGCCCATCCCGGTCGTGGCCGACATCCATTTTGACTACCGCCTTGCGCTCGCAGCGGCGAAGGCCGGCGTGCACAAGATCCGCATCAACCCCGGCAACATCGGCGAGCCGGACAATGTCCGCAAGGTGGCCGAGGCCTGCCGGGAGCGCGGCATCCCCATCCGCATCGGCGTCAACGGCGGCAGCCTGGAAAAGCGCCTGCTCGAAAAGTACGGTCACCCGACGCCGGAGGCACTCGTCGAGAGCGCACAGGGGCACATTGACCTGCTGCACCGGTATGATTTTGACGACATCGCCCTGTCGATGAAGAGCTCCACCGTGCCGCTGACGATCGCGGCCTACCGGCTCGCGGCCGAGCGCTTCCCGTATCCGCTGCACGTCGGCGTCACGGAGACCGGCACGGCCTACAACGGCATCATCCGCTCCGCCGTCGGCATCGGCACGCTGCTGTCCGAGGGCATCGGCGACACGATCCGCGTCTCGCTCACGGCCGACCCCGTGGAGGAGGTGCGCGCCGGCATCGCCATTTTGAAGGCGGCCGGGCTGCGCCGCGAGGGCGTACGCTTCGTCTCGTGCCCGACGTGCGGCCGCACGCAGATCGACCTCATCGCGCTCGCGCAGGAGGTCGAGCAGCGGCTTCAGGGGCTGGAGCGCGAGATCACGGTCGCCGTGATGGGCTGCGTCGTCAACGGTCCCGGCGAGGCGCACGAGGCGGACTACGGCATCGCCGGCGGCAAGGACTGCGGCCTGCTGTTTCGCCGCGGCGAGATCCTTGGCAAGTACCCCGCGGACAAGCTGGCCGATGCGCTGGTGGACCTGATCCTGAGCGAAAAGTGAGGAAGCTATGAGCGAAAAGATCCCGTTTCTCGATATGTTCCCGGACTGCGCGTCCCTGCAGGATAGCTGCGGCGGTCTTGACAAGGCGGAGGTGCTCGACGTGCTCATCGAGCGCGAGAGCATGACGATGCAGCTGCACACGTGGTTTGCGCGTATGCCGGCGCCGGTCGAGCGCACGAATATCGAGCAGCTGCTCGCGGCGCAGTTTCGGCTGCGCGGCGTGCAGATCCAGGCGGAATATCCCGCCCCGGAGCAGAAAAAAGAGGAGAAGAAGGCCAAGGCCAAGGTGCTCATGGGCAAGTCCATTCCGAAGCGCGCGGACATCACGCCCATGAACGAGCTCACGCTCGAGAGCGGCAATGTCACGCTCGAGGGCGAGGTGTTTGCCGTCAACAGCCGCGAGATCGCAAAGTACGGCTCGGCCGTGCTCTCGTTTGACATGACCGACAGCACGAGCAGCGTGCGCGTGTCGCGCTTTCTGCGCTCGGACGACGATCAGACCATCGTCGGCATGATCCACGAGGGCATGTGGCTGCGTGTGCAGGGCAAGATCAACTACAGCAAATACGATGAAGACATGGTGCTCGAGCCGCGCAACATCGTGCAGGGGGAGAAGGTCATCCGTCCCGACAACGCGCCGCAAAAGCGCGTGGAGCTGCACTTACATACCCGCTATTCGGCGCTCGACGCCATCTCCGACCCCGCCGACCTCGTGGCCCGCGCGGCCTACTGGGGTCACCCGGCCATCGCCGTGACGGATCACGGCGTGGCGCAGGCGTTCCCGGATATGTGGAAGGCGTCGAAGAAATACGGCGTGAAGATCATCTACGGCGAGGAGGGCTACCTCGTCAACGACGTGGACGGCACGCTCGCCGTGCACGGGCAGAGCGACCTGCCGCTCGACGCGGAGTTTGTTGCCTTCGATATCGAGACGACCGGCCTGCACCTGGACACGAACCGCATGACGGAGATCGGCGCGGTGCTCTTCTCCGGCGGCGAGATCAAGGCGGAATTTGACACGTTCGTCGACCCGCATATGCCCATCCCGGCCGAGATCACGCGCCTGACCGGCATTACGGATGCCGATGTGGCCGGCGCGCCGGACGAGGCGGAGGCCATGCGCCAGTTTCTCGACTTTGCGGGTGGACGGCCGATCATCGCGCACAATGCCGACTTTGATACCGGCTTCATGAGCGCGGCCTGCCGCCGGGCGGGCATCCCGTTCGAACCGGTGTATCTCGACACGCTGGTGCTCGCGCAGTACCTGCTGCCGGATCTCAAGCACCACAAGCTCGACCAGGTCTCGAACCGCCTGAGCCTGCCGGACTTCAACCACCACCGCGCGTGCGACGATGCAATGGTCGTGGCGCGCATCATGGACAAGTTCCTGCCCATGCTCGCGGCGCAGGGCGCAAAGACGATCGGCGACTTCAACGATCTCGTGCGCGGCGGCCTGAAGGAGAAGCGCCGCACGCACCACATCTCCATTCTGGTGAAAAACAAGACCGGCCTGAAAAACCTCTACGAGATCATTTCCCGGTCGTATCTGAAGTATTTCAAGCGCAACCCCACCATCCCCAAGAGCCTGCTTATGGAATACCGCGAGGGTCTCATCATCGGCTCGGCCTGCGAGGCGGGCGAGGTGTTCGAGGCGGTGCTGCGCGGCAAGAGCGACACGGAGCTCAAGCGCATCGCGTCGTTTTACGACTATCTCGAGATCATGCCGCTGGCGAATAACCACTTCCTGCTCGACAACGGCACCGTGCGCAGCGAGGAATCCCTGCGCAACCTCAACCGCCGCATCGTGCAGCTCGGCGAGGAGCTCGGCAAGCCCGTTGTGGCGACGTGCGACGTGCATTTTCTCGATCCCGAGCAGGAGATCTTCCGCCGCATCCTGCTGGCGGCCAAGAAATTCTCCGACGCGGACAAGGCCATGCCGCTCTATTACCGCACGACGGAGGAGATGCTCGACGAATTTGCCTACCTCGGCCCGGAAAAGGCGCAGGAGGTCGTTGTCACGAACACGAACGCCATTGCCGACAGCGTCGAGGTGTTCGAGCTCCTGCCGAAGGATCTCTACCCGCCGAAGATCGAAAACTCCGCCCAGCAGCTCAAAGACCTGGTCTATGGCAAAATGACGGCCATCTACGGCGAAACCCCGCCGAAGCTCATCACAGACCGCGTCGAGACCGAGCTGCACGACATCCTCTCGCGCGGGTATGACGTCATTTACATGAGTGCGCAGAAACTTGTCGCCAACTCCCTCGAGCATGGCTATCTGGTCGGCAGCCGAGGCAGCGTCGGCTCGTCGCTCGTGGCGTATTTCTCCGGCATCACGGAGGTCAACTCGCTCCCGCCGCACTATGTCTGCCCGCAGTGCAAGTATACGGACTTTGACTCCGGCGCGGGCTTCGGCTGCGGCGCGGATATGCCGGACAAGGCGTGCCCCAGGTGCGGGGCGAAGCTGCGCAAGGACGGTTTCGACATCCCGTTTGAGACGTTCCTCGGCTTCGGCGGCGACAAGGTGCCCGATATCGACCTGAACTTCTCGGGCGAATATCAGGCCAAGGCGCATAAATACACCGAAGAGCTCTTCGGCTCGGATCACGTGTTCCGCGCCGGCACGATCGGCACGCTGGCGGAAAAGACGGCCTACGGCTATGTCCTCAAGTACCTCGAGGAGCGCGGCAAGACCCTGCCGAAGGCGGAGATGAACCGCCTCGCGCTCGGCTGCGTCGGCGTCAAGCGCACGACCGGCCAGCACCCCGGCGGCCTCGTCGTCATCCCGCAGGACAAGGACGTCACGGATTTCTGCCCCGTGCAGCACCCGGCCGACGATCCGAACAGCGACATCATTACCACCCATTTTGAATACCACTGCATGGAGGCGAACCTCCTCAAGCTCGACGAGCTCGGCCACGATGACCCGACCATGATCCGCATGCTTGAGGACATGACCGGCGTCAACGCGCGCGAGATCCCGCTCGACGATCCGGACACCATGGGCATCTTCTGCAGCGCGGCGCCGCTCGGCCTGACGGACGACGACCCGATTGTCGGCAAGACTGGCACGATCGGCATCCCGGAGTTCGGCACGGGCTTCACGCGCCAGATGCTCGTCGACACGCAGCCGAAGGGCTTTGACATCCTCGTGCGTCTGTCCGGGTTCTCGCATGGCACGGACGTGTGGCTCGGCAATGCGAAGGATCTCATCATGTCCGGCACGGCGACGGTCAACCAGACGGTCGGCTGCCGCGACGATATCATGCTCTATCTCATCAGCCGCGGCATGGACGCCAAGCTCTCGTTCAAGATCATGGAGAGCGTCCGCAAGGGCAAGGTCAAGCGCGGCGGCTTCCAGGACGGCTGGGTCGAAACGATGCAGGAGCACGGTGTGCCGGAGTGGTACATCACGTCCCTGAGCAAGATTGCCTACCTGTTCCCGAAGGCGCACGCGGTGGCCTACGTCATGATGGCGTTTCGCATCGCGTGGTTCAAGGTGCACGAGCCGCTGGCGTTTTACAGCGCATATTTCTATCGCCGCAGCCAGAAGGATTCGTTCGACGCCGACATGATGACGCGCGGCCTCGATTACACCCGCCGCAAGATCAACGAGCTGCGCAACAAGCCCACGCTCACGGCCAAGGAGGAGGACCTGCTCGTGACGCTGGAGGCCGTGTACGAATTCAACCTCCGCGGCTTTGAGTTCGCGCCCATGAGCCTCTATGAGAGCGACGCGACGAAGTTCCTCATCCGCGACGGGAAGCTCCTGCCGCCGTTCGTGGCCATCTCCGGTCTCGGTGAGAGCGCGGCGTGGAATCTCGTGGCCTGCCGTGCCGACGGACGGGAGCTCGTGTCGGTCGGGGAGCTCTCGGCTGCCTGTCCGAAGGTCAGCCAGACGCACCTGGAGCAGCTGCGCGCCATGGGCGCGCTCGGCGAGATGCCGGACAGCAGCCAGATGAGTTTGTTTTAAATTCGTCATTTTTTTGCAACTTTTGTTTGCATCATGCGCAAATCCCTGATATGATAAAACCGTATCCCTGTACGATTCGGCACGACCGAAAGAGGAGGTAATGCAATGAAACGTTTCCTGGCGCTGCTGCTGACGCTGGTCATGCTCGTGTCCGTCTGCGGCCTGCAGGCGTTCGCCGCTGACGGTGACACGTCTGCGGACACCGGCGACGAGCTGGTCGTCTACACGCGCTCTGGCGCAACGCGGACATTTCATGTCGGCGATACTTTTTCGTATACCTACTGGTTCCGGCTGACATCCGGCTCCGTCAACAAGATTACGGGCCACGTGCTGTATGACAGCCAGTGCCTGACGGTCAATGCCGACGGCTGCAAGTTCCCGAACATGACCTCGCCCTCGACGAAAAACAACGCGGGCGACTTTGAGTTCCACGATACGTTCACGACATCGCAGGGCGGCGAGTTTGCCACCACGTCGCCGCAGACCATGGCGAACATTTCGTTCACCGTCACGCGCGGCGGTACGGCGTACCTGACGACGCTGCTCGAGGAACTGGAGATCCGCAAGTCCAACGGCGACAAGTCCGAGCTCGTCACGAATTTCCAGAATAAGACGTGGTCGCCGGCAAGGTATTCCACGTTTGACTATCTGCAGGACGAAAAGCCGTCGCTGGCCTCCACGCCGCTGAGCGCCTCGTCCGACGTCGCGTGGTTCTATGCCGTCGATGCGGAGACCGGCGCGCCGATCCCGGCCGGGGTGACGTTTGAACTCACCGGCACGTCCGGCAACGGCAAGCACATCGAGCGCACGGCCGTGTCCGACGCCTATGGCTTCGTCGGCTTCGGCACGGTGCCGTATGGCGAATCGTATTACATCCAGACGCGCACGGCGTCCGACGCTTCGGTGGCGTATATCATTAAGGACGGCGCGCGCATTTTGCCCGACGTGGAAAACGGCAAGCTGCGGCTCGATCACACGCTGCACTACAAAACGGCAGCGCCCAGCGAGCTGCGCTCGATTACGGTCACGTTCGAGTGGACGAACGAGCAGATCGCACCCGATGAGGTCTATACCAAGGACCGGCCGACGAGCGTGTACATGGAGCTGAGCCGCAACAACGATGCCGTGGTCGTGGCGCACCATTCGTCCGATCCCGCGGACGGACAGGCTGTCTTTGACAATCTGCCCATCCACGATGACTACGGCAACGAGATCACCTATGTCCTGACGACAACGACGCTGCAGCATTACGATGCGCAGATCACGCGCACGGATACGGGCTTCCATATCAATTTCGTCTATCTCAATGACCACACCTGGGAGACGACCCGCACCGAACCCACCTGCACGGTGGATGGCTCCATCGTCTCTGTGTGCAAGGACTGCGGCGCGACCGACCGGGTCGTGCTGCCCATGACCGGCCACAAGCTGGTCTCTTCCGGGCACGATGCCACCTGCACGCAGGACGGTTATCAGCGCTACATGTGCACGCAGTGCGACTATTGGTATGAGAAAAAGACCCCGGCGCTCGGCCACGACTGGAGCGACTGGGAGGTCGACCGTGAGGCGACCGCCTACACCGACGGTGTCAAGCACCGCACATGTATGCGCTGCGGCAAGGTGGAGAAGTATGCCATCCCGAGCGACCACCACGAGCACACCATGAAAAAGCACGTCGTCCAGCCGACCTGCACAGAGCAGGGCTACACGGAGTACCGCTGCATCAACAAGGCGGGTCTGCCGTGCGGCGAGCACTACATCGTCGAGGGCAGCCGCACGCCGGCGCTCGGCCATGACTACAGCGGCGACAGCGGTATCCGCACGATCGTCGAGCCGACCTGCACCACGAGCGGCCTGAAGGAATATAACTGCTCCCGCTGCGGCGAAACCTATACGGAGATTATCGATCCGCTGCGGCACAATTACGAGCTCAAGCCGGAAAAAAGCAGAGAAGCGGACTGCACGCAGCCGGGCACGGAGTATTATGTCTGCGGCCGGTGCGGGGATGTGCATCTGGTGCGCATCCCGGCAAAGGGCCACGACTGGGGCGACTGGATTGTGGACAAGCAGGCCACGGACCAGACCGACGGCGCGCAGCACCGCATCTGCAAGGTCTGCGGCGAGCGGCAGGATGCCGCGATCCAGAAGCTGGATCATGTGCACAACCACATTCCCACGGTCATAGATCCGACCTGTGAGCAGCAGGGCTACACGCGCTACACCTGCGCCTGCGGCGATACGTATATTGAAGAGAGCAGCTATGTGCCCGCGCTCGGCCACGCATGGGCTGAGACTGCACGGCAGGAGCCGACCAGCAAGACCGTCGGCGTGATCACCTACACCTGCCAGCGCTGTGCCAAGCTGCGCTATGAATTCCTCCCCAAGACCGAACCGGTCGAGACATGGAAAAATCCCTACCGCGACGTGCGCAGCACCGCGTGGTACTATGAGGACGTGGCCTATGTCACGCAGAACAAGCTCATGGTCGGCACCTCAACGATGACGTTCTCGCCCAATGCCGTGATGAGCCGCGCCATGCTTGTCACGGTGCTCTACCGGATGAACGGCTCGCCGAGCGTGGCGGGCATGACCGCACCGTTCACGGATGTGCCGTCCGGTCAGTGGTACACGGACGCCGTCATCTGGGCGTATAACTGCGGCGTCGTCGACGGCACGAGCCCGACGCAATTTGCCCCCGCACAAAACGTCACGCGCGAGCAGATGACGAAAATGTTCTACGGCTATGCCGAATTCATGGATTACAACACCATGGCGGTCGCCGACCTGAGCGCGTTCGCGGACGGCGGGAGCGTTTCGTCCTGGGCGCAGACCATGATGGGCTGGGCCGTTGCCAACTCGCTTATTAAAGGTGTGCAGGATGGAAACGCGACGTATCTGCGCCCGCAGGGCGTTGCCACGCGCGCCGAGGCGGCAGCGATCCTGCACCGCTTTGACCAGTGGCGCGTCAATGCCGTCGTCACGGGAAAATAAAACAGGAGGAGATCATACCATGGCCAATCTTGTCATTACAATCGGAAGAGAGAACGGCAGCGGCGGCCGCCAGCTCGGCAGCGAACTGGCAGCGGCGCTGGGTGTCAAGTGCTATGACTCGGAACTCATCAACGAGACGGCGAAAGCGAGCGGCTTTGCCAAGAGCTTTGTCGAGACGCATGAGGAGCACCGTCCGGGCAGCTTCCTGTATTCGCTCGTGACGGGCGGCGGTGTTGTCGCCGACGAACAGCCGTTCCCGGTGCAGATCTTTCAGGCGCAGTCGGAGGTCATCCGCACGATCGCCGCGCGCGAGTCGTGCGTCATCGTCGGCCGCTGCGCGGACTATGTCCTGCGCGACGATCCGAATGTGGCGCTCGTGAATCTGTTTGTGCACGCGCCGCTGGCTGCCCGCATCCGCCGCGAGAGTGCACGCACGAACACCACGCCCGCGGAAGCGGAAAAGCGCATCCGCCAGGTGGATAAGGAGCGCGCGGCGTACTATAACTTCTTCTCCTCCAAGCGCTGGGGCGATGCGCAGGCCTATGACCTGTGCGTCAATACCGACGGGCTGGAGATCAGCGACGTTGCCAAGCTCGTGCTCCGCTATCTGGAGCTGCGCGGTCTGCGCTGAATCAGTGGAATCATGATATAAGGAAAACCCGGCAGACGCTCAGGCGTCTGCCGGGTTTGTCATGTTGGGGAGATAGTCTGCGAGCTTTGCGCCCGGCACCGGCCGGATGTCCGCCCCGGCCAGCGCGGGGCAGAGGTCGGGCAGGCACGCCGGATCTGCGATGAGCGCATCTTTCTGCGCGCGCGTCAGGCGCTTGATGCGCGCCTCCAGCTGCCGGGCGGTCGTGGCGGTGTCGGTCGTCAGCAGCAGCGCCAGCGCCGTGACCGGGTGGCTGCGCGTGTACTTCGCGCAGCCGGGCAGACGCTCCACGTGCTGCCGCAGGCGGCGCGCAATGTCCGGCGTCATGCCCGTGTAGAGCGAACCGTCTGCGCAGCGCAGAAGATAGACATAGTGGCGCTTATCCATAAAAATGTCTCCGTTTCCAGTGTAAAATGCGTGAAAAGAGCATAGCACAAAACTGTCAATTTTTCAAACGCGCTTCTTTGCCGCATTGTGCAAAAACGCGAATTGGGCCGAAAATATTCATCCGTATTTTGAATATTCGCGTGTTTTGTGAATATTCAAGGGAGAAATCCGAATATTCATGCACGAAAATGCTTGACAGTCTCACGCTCGCGTGCTATCATACGACCATACCAAACGGGGCGCGAGCCCCAATCTATTTTGTTTGAGGAAGAGGCTAATAAAATGAAGAAATTTGTTGCACTGCTTCTGGCAGTCCTCATGGTCGCATCTCTGTGCGCCTGTGGCCAGAAGGATACCCAGACGGCTTCCGACATCAAGACCGTGACCGCCGGCAAGCTCACCATGTCCACCAACGCGCAGTTCCCGCCGTACGAGTCCGTTGCGGACGACGGCAAGGGCTACGAGGGCACCGGCTTTGAAGGCATCGACATCGAGATCGCTTACGCTCTGGCGCAGAAGCTGGGCCTGGAGCTGGTCGTCGACGATATGGACTTTGACTCTGCTCTGAGCGCCGTCCAGACCGGCAAGAGCGACATCGTTGCCGCCGGCGTGACCGTCACGCCCGAGCGTCAGAACACCATGTGCTTCACCGACAGCTACGCCAACGGCGTTCAGGTCGTCATCGTGAAGGAAGGCTCCGATATCAAGAGCATTGATGATCTCGAAGGCAAGCAGATCGGCACCCAGCGCGGCACCACCGGTTATAGCTATTGCATCGATGATTACGGCGAGGACAGCGTGGTTCCCTTTGATGACGGCGCGACCGCCGTGCAGAACCTGCTCGCCGGTAAGGTCGACTGCGTCGTGATCGACAAAGCGCCGGCTCAGGAGTACGTCAAGGCAAACGCCGGTCTGACCATTCTGGACACCGAGTACGCCAACGAGGATTACGCCATCGGCATGGCTAAGGACAACACCGCGCTGCAGGAAGCCCTGAACAAGGCGCTGGCCGAGCTCAAGGCGGACGGCACCATCCAGTCCATCATCGACAAGTATATTTCCGCGAAGTAATCGCATCCAAAATGCAAACCACGTAAAGGGCGGCCAACTGCCGCCCTTTGCGCGTAGAAAGAAAGAGGTATCTACATGGGTAATTGGGCGCAGCTTTACGCCGACCTGACGGCGCAGCTGCAGGCCGGGCAGGCCCTCGGCTTCTGGGACAACGCCTTCGTCGGCTTTTACCAGAGCTTTGTGGCCGCCGGACGCTGGAGACTGTATCTGAACGGCCTGCTCACCACGCTCGAAGCGACGATCCTGGCGCTGCTGCTGGGCGTCGTGCTCGGCGTCGTCGTCGCGGTCATCCGCACGGCGCACGACCAGCAGCGCGCCGGGCACAAGAATGTGATCCTCGGCGTGTTCAACGCCATCTGCAAGATCTATACGACCATCATCCGCGGCACGCCGATGATGGTGCAGCTGCTGATCATGAGCCTCGTGATCTTCGCCAGCAGCCGCAACTATACCATGATCGGCATCCTGGCCCTCGGCATCAACTCCGGCGCTTACGTCTCGGAGATCGTCCGCAGCGGCCTCATGTCGGTCGACCCCGGTCAGATGGAGGCCGGCCGCAGTCTGGGCCTGAACTATTTCACGACCATGCGCTTCATCGTCATTCCGCAGGCGGTCAAGAACATCCTGCCGGCCCTCGGCAACGAGTTCATCACCCTGCTCAAGGATACGTCCCTCATCACCGTCATCGGTGGCAAGGAGATGACCTATGCGGCCAAGGCGGTCATCGCCAAGACGTATCAGGGCCTGTTCCCGCTGTTCGGCATCGCGCTGATGTACCTGCTGCTGGTCATGCTGTTTTCCAAGCTGCTCGGTGTGCTTGAAAGGAGGCTGCGTCAAAGTGATCGACGTTAAACATCTGTCCAAATCGTTCGGCGACCACCTCGTGCTCGATGACATTTCCGAGCACGTCAGCCCCGGCGAAAACGTGGTCATCATCGGCCCCTCCGGCTCCGGCAAGTCGACGTTCCTGCGCTGCCTGAACCTGCTCGAGCAGCCGACAGCCGGCACCATCACCTTTGCCGGCACGGAGATCACCGACCCGAAGGTGAATATCGACGCCATGCGCCGCCAGATGGGCATGGTGTTCCAGCACTTCAACCTGTTCCCGAACATGACCGTGCGAAAGAACATCACGCTCGCGCCCGTGCAGACGAAGCTCATGTCGCAGGCGGAGGCGGATGCAGAGGCGGACAAGCTCCTCGCCCGCGTCGGCCTGGCCGAACGCGGCGACAGCTATCCGTCCGCGCTCTCCGG
>ENA-OYWZ01001164-OYWZ01001164.1-human-gut-metagenome-genome-assembly--contig:-NODE-1164-length-12227-cov-5.023989_pt1 | contig 12227 bp, 9 predicted proteins | sample MGYA00244841_ERZ653414 | MGnify/ENA primary metagenome ERZ653414 (study PRJEB26926, sample SAMN06164894) | human gut metagenome | biome: ENVO:00009003; feature: ENVO:2100002; material: ENVO:00002003... | reverse complement strand
TAAACCAGAACAACAGATGCCCACCAGCTTATGGCGAAAACCATAGGTCGGTGGGTATCTGATTTACGAAAAGAATTAAATGCTGTTCGCTGATTTTCCCAATGCAAACCGTTGTAAAATATGGTATTTGTCATATGCTCACATCCTTTCTTGATTTTTCCTGTTGCCTCGTGTACCCCATTTGAATACACTTTCCGGGGGGAGAAAAAAGAGCCCGGAGGACCTTACCGATTTGGTAAGGTCCTCCGGGCTCTTTCTATATTTTCTCTGCTCTATCCGGGCGTAAGGGTACACTTTTCCCGCAAATCTTGATGTAAATTCAATAAAAATCAAATACTGCGCGTAATATCGTCAATCATGCGGTGATCTAAATAATAAAAGAAACCGCGCACATCAAATATCACTGATTGGTTTTCAACTTGTTCTGAAAAAACTTCGTGTTATACAGTTTCAGTGCTGCGGGAACATCCAACTGATTTTTGCAGAATCCCAGCGTCTTTTCACAGTTGTGACCCATATCTGCAATCAGCAACAATCCGGAAACAAAGGCGGCCATACCACTGTTAAGGAACAGCAGCGGATCGGCCATCTCCTGTGGGGTAGCAAGGCGTCCTGCGCCGCCGTTTTCTTTGACAAGATTATCCTGCCCGCCGGCCATTTTCTCAAATTCTTTTTTCATGCCGGTGTCGGTGGAGCCCGGCAGCAATGCATTCACACGGATCCCGCGCTTTCCAAGCTCCACGGCTTTCAGCGAGGTGTAGTAGTTCATGGCACGCTTGGAGAGGGTGTAGGCCATAACACCCACGCCATCCTTAGGAGAAACTGACTTCATAAATGCAACCATTTCATCCCACGTCTTGCAGTCCATAACTTTCACATACTCTTTGCGCCATTTTTCCCACATCAGACCACCACAGCTTGTCACATAGGCAATGCTGCCGCCGGACGGAATGCGTTTTTCCAAATAGGTATCGGTCATGTACTTGTTTGCTATAAAATTCACTGTGAACGTCAGCCAGTAACTTGTCCGCGCCCCGGACAGACCCGCCACACCGAAGAATCGGTCAATCACCTGCGGCAAAGCGCAAAAGGCGGCATCAATGCTCCCCTTATCGGACAAGTCTGTTTCAACAAAGGCTGACAAGCCCTCTATATCTGCTTTATTGCGATCCAGTGCGTATACCTGTGCGCCCAGTGCCACCAGTTTTTCACACAGTGCTTTGCCGATGCCGCTGGCGGCACCCGTTACAACGCAGACCTTATTTTGATAATCTTCCAGCATGGATTTGTTCCTTTCTCAATGAAACTTCGCGGCGGCCAACGACAGTGTTCCATAGCCCTTCATGCGGAAATAAATGGCACTGATTCCATCAGGGATTGCCAGTTCCGTTGTCTGCCATGTCCACTCGTTCCCTCTTGCCGCGGAAACCGTGCCTATCGGCTCACCATCCGCAGTGAGGAGTACGTCAAAGCCGCCATAATAGCACATACCACGCGTCTTGACCGATACTTTCGTGACATTCTGAAAATTCAGATATTTGAATCCAACTACCGTACCGGGAGTCAAATTGCAGATATATGCTTCCGGTTTACTTTCACTTTCCGGCATGACATCCGCGCCGTCCTGCGTGATGTACGGGAACGGATTCTGCCCGGCCTCGGCATTGACCTGCGGCGGCTGCGTCATATACAGGTTACAGGCGGCATAGGCGGGCAGTTCACGCAATTCGACAGCCGGCAAGGGAGCGCCGCTCGGTCCGCTTGTTGTGATTTCCACCTGCGGGATACGCCCGTCCGGCAAAATTTCAATCGGTTCCACCATGCCTTGACGGCAGAACAGGCTGCTGTTCGTGTGGCGATGGTAGAACACATACCAGTGCCCATTTATCTGCTCGATACTGCCGTGGTTGTTGCCCGTAAAATACCGCGCCGTATCACACAAGCCTAAATCGGCATTATCTACCAGCGTGCCGCCATAAACAAAGCCGCGGCAGGGGCTGTCACTGACAGCATAGCACAGTTCATGGCTCAACTCGGACGAGTAGATAAAATAGTACGTATCCCCGACTTTGCGGATGCTGCTTGCCTCGAAAAATGCGTGTCCCTCAAAGCCCGTTCCTTTTGCAGTCTGGGCACCGGGTACAACAGCCGGATATGTTTGCTCAACAGTCAGCATATCGGACGCAAGGCGATAACAGAGCGCCCCTGTGCGACCCGGCATCATCGGCGGGCAGAAGCCGCTGTATAGCCATGTGGTTTCCCCCTCGGTCAGCACACCGGGGTCAAATTGCTGCTCATCACCGGGGCGTGCGCCCAAAGTCGTGCCATCCGGGTAATGAACATCCCCGTAATAGGTATATTTCCCTGCGGGGGTATCACAGACAGCCACCGAGATGGCAGAGGTTTCGTTCAGCGCATAATAGAGATAGTAGCGCCCATCCGGACCGCAGGTCACATCGGGGGCGTACAGGCACTGGCGGCCATCCTCGTTATGGGCAGCTTCGGCGCGGGTGTAGAGGATGCCCTCGTACTGCCAATCGGTCAAGTCATCCACCGGGGCTGACCAGCATACATAGTCGTTCTGGCAAAAAGCATAGCCGGCAAAGCGGTCATGGCTGCCGTAGACATAGACACGTTTGCCAAACACATGCGGTTCACCGTCCGGCACATACTCCCAGCTTGGGAGATACGGGTTCATTCCGTGATTTTTCATAATTTTCTCCTCATTCAGCGCTCAAATGCAGGATTGCCGGAGCGCAGCCGTCGGCGGTAAAGGTCACAGTCACCGGTCCGGTCTTTTCCGTGCTGCGCAGGACAGCCTGTAAATGACCCTGCCAGCTCTTATGGTGGTGTTGGTCGTAATGCTCAGCGTTTTTATAGGCGGCGCTGCCGTAGCCTTGCAAAGATGCCGCACCGTCCACCTCGATTTTCACATCATAGTCGGGCAGCAGTTTGACGGTGCCGTTTTTATCTGTTACATAAACATCCGCAAAGCAGAAATCCTGTCCGCCCGCGCGCAAAATGTTCTTATCGGTCTTGACGGTCAGCACGGTTTCGGCATCGGCTGTGCGCACCGAAGTGCGGTAGATTTCCTGTCCGTCCGCATCATAGCCAACACCCACGAGTTCACCCGGTTCATAAATGCAGGGAATCTTGGCAAAGTAGTCTTTCACCTGTGCCTTGCCCGCGCTCTTGCCGTTGATAAAAATTTCCACACTGTCGGCATCCGTGTAGGCATCTACAAAAGTCCGTTTTCCCTCATATCCTTCATAAGTCCAGCCGTCTACCGTATCGGTCCAGCGGTAACTTGTGGCAATAGGGGGCTTTCCGTTATGAACAGGTGGCTGGCTGGCAAGGTACAGCGCGTGTACAGGCTTGTCTAAAAAGCCGCCCCAAATAAACTCATAACGATGCAGCGACGGCTCTGCCCGCCCTGTCAAATCCAGCACGCCGCCGTGGTTTGTGACCCACGGGTAGCTTTTGTGTTCCTCGTTTTCCTCATAGTGCAGGTCGCAGCAGTTGATTTCACCCAAGTGAGATTGCAATGTCCAGACAAAATCGCCGATCAAGTAGGGGTGTGTCTTGGCAAACTTCATCGTATCCGGCAGCATGGTATGGCGGGTTTCGGTACCCAGCAGTACACGTTCCGGGTGGAGTTTGTGCAATACCTCATACCGATCCTCATAATAGTTATACCCGGCAATATCCAAATAAGGGTAAAGGTTTTTTGTGGCATCTTCATCCATGCGGATGTAGGTTTCCGGGTAAACCTGCCCTTTCTCGTTGTCAGGCAGATTGTTGACTGCGCTGCGGAAGATGGACGCATAGTGCATCCAATCCGACTTTTGCCGTTCCGGGTCATCGCGCATCCATTCGTCCTCATCGGTTGTCTGATAAGGCGTACCATCCAGATATTCCCGCAGCCAATGTACGCTGGGGCATAAAGTGGTCGGACGGGTCGTATCCAGCGCATGGATGGCATCTACAATTTCCTTGCCGACGCGCACGCCCTTTACACCGCCGGCCTCCGGGATTTCGTTGCCGATGGAGTAAATCACCACACTGGGATGATTGTAGGCATCCTGCACCATTGCGGCTGTATCGACCTTAAAGTCCTGCATAAAATATCGGTTATAAGGGGAATTGGGGGACTTCATACGATACCAATAGTCAAACGCCTCATCCATCACATAAAGACCCACTTCATCGCAAGCTTTCATCAGACTGCGGCTCATCGGGTGGTGGGCGCTGCGGATTGCGTTGAACCCGGCCTTTTTGATATTGCGGGCGCGGTGCAGTTCGGTGGCATCATTGTTGATAACGCCGATAACGCCCATATCATTATGGATGCAGCCACCGCGCAAAAATGTCGGTTCCCCATTGATAAGCAATCCACGCGCGGGGTCAATTTCAATGACACGCAGACCAAACGATTCCGTGACCGTGTCAACTGCTTTTCCGCCGCTGTACAGGGTGACTTCGGCAAGATACAGATTCGGATGTTCGGCGTTCCAGAGTTTTGCGTTCGGAATTTCCAGTTCGACCACAGCATGTCCGTCTGCAACAGCCGCTTTGGCGCAAACCACTTCTTTCCCGTTTTTCTCGGCGATTCGCACCTCGGCACAGTCACCGCCGTGGGTCATTACCTCGACCCGCACGCAAGCGGGTGCGACAGACAACGTTGTGACACGCACGCCGTATCGTTCCATATAGGCGTCCTCACCCACCAGCAGATGCACCGGGCGGTAAATACCGCCGCCCGTGTACCAACGATTATGACCGTCCTGCGGCACATGGGCGGTGACTTCAATTATATTGTCGCCTTCGCGCAGAAGTCCATCCAGTTCCACCGTAAATGGCGTGTACCCGTAAGCTTTTTCGGCGGCGGGGCGGTCATTCACTGTCACCGTCGCCATGCAGTATACACCCTCAAATTCCAGTACAAGGTGCTTATTTATAAGTTCCGATGTGATGTGCAGATTCTTTGTATAGGTATAATCGTTGCCGCGCCAGCCTGCCAGCAGAAACCATGTAAACCCCGGCTCGGTATTGCGCGGGGTGTTGAGCATGGCGTCATGCGGCAGGGTCACATCAAAATCGCGGCCATCGGGGCAGCTAAAATGCCAGCCGGTGTTAAAATCCAATCTTTGCATTGTCAATTTACCTTTACATGATTTTTGTGTCAGCTACAAAGCTGCGATTCTTGCCATCGGGATAAGCATCTCCCACAATCATGAACTCCGCTTTCCCGCGAATATCCTCAGAGGATGCCCCGACCATCAGCTCGACTTTCCCGTGTTCGACTTTCCAACGCATATCGGCATCCAGAAAAGCCAGTTGGCTCATTGGCAGGGAAAGACAGACAGTTTTTTCTTCCCCCGGCTGCAGATTCACTTTGGCAAACCCCACCAGTTCTTTAACGGGACGTACCATGCTTGCCGCCACATCATGCACATAAAACTGCACGATTTCTGTGCCGGCTTTATTTCCTGCGTTGCGCACATGCAGCCGCCCTTTCAGTACACCGTCGGCCTGAATAGCGTCTTTTTCCAACCGCAATGTATCGTACTCGTATTTTGTATAACTCAGTCCATGACCAAAGCAGTAGCGTGGCGTGTGCGCTCCATCGATATAGGCGTTTTTCGGCGTGCCTCCTGTCATACTGTAACAGGTATTTGTCGGGTGGTTGTAGTACACAGGAATCTGCCCCTCATGGCGTGCCACAGTACAGGGCAGCTTGCCGCAGGGATTCGCCGTTCCGGTCAGCAGCGCGGCAATGGCCTCACCGCCCTGCGCACCGGGAGCCCATGCCTCCAGTATCGCGTTGCATACGCGGTCTGCCGTATCGCTGCTGATGGGGTGACCGTCAAAGTGAACGCCGACAACCGGCTTGTGCAGCGATTCCAATTTTTCTAGAAAGCGTTCCTGACAGACCGGCAGTCCAATGTGCATGGCATCAATACCCTCGCCCGTTGTGCAGGACGCATTCCAGCCATAATGACCGCCCAAAGTGCAAATCACCAAATCGGCATCTTTTGCGATCTGCAGTGCCGCATCATGACCGCTTTCCTCATTGCCGGCATAGGGGTATCCCTGTGCATACAGAAACTCTGTATGCGGGGCAGCAAGGCGCAATGCCCCCAGCATACTATACGCATCGGGATAGCAGTGCCGTGCCAGCGGCTCGACACCGGGGTTTTCCATAACGACTTCGCTTCCCGGATATGTCTTCTGCACCGCATTTTCTGCAGCCGGAGAATCCGCATCGGCCTGGATGCCGGCCATGCTCATCTTAACGCCCAGCGTATTTTCTTTCATGGCCAGTGCCGAATATCCGCCGAATAAGGCACGGACACTGTCAGCGTGCCAGCCGATAACAGCCACCTTTTTTGCGCTCTTTGCCAGTGGCAAGACACCGTCGTTTTTCAGCAGGATCATTGACTCCTGCGCGATTTTGCGGTTCAGCGCCGTATCTGCGGGAGTGATTTCCGCCTGTACATTTTCAGCGGGGAAGGGGTTTTCAAACAGACCCAAACGGAATTTCATAGTCAGAATACGCAGCACCGCTTCGTCCAGCAGCGATTCCTGCACAACACCGCTGCGAATGTTTTCTTTCAGTTCATCGTTATAAGCCGCAATGGTCGGAAGCTCTTGATCCATACCCGCTTCCAGCGCAAGGCGTCCTGCATCGGCAGGACTCTCAGCCAGATGATAAATCGATTCCAGCTGTTCCACAGCACTGTAATCCGACACAGTTACACCGTTAAAGCCCATCTCACCGCGAAGCAGATCACGCAGAATTGCCTTACTGCCTGCCGGGACCTGCCCATCAATGGCAGCATAGGAGTTCATTACGCTGTCAAGTTTTCCATCTGTAATGGCTGCCTGAAACGGCTTGGCATAAACTTCACGCAGTTCACGCGGGGAAACGACTGCCTGTGCCGTATGGATTCCACCCTGTCCTGCCATAAACCCAAGAAAATGTTTGCTGCAGGCACTCATACGATGTTTATCCTGTAAGCCTTTCACATAGGCTGTCCCCATCGCAGCGGCAAGGGTCGGATCCTCACCGTAGGTTTCTCCCATACGACCAAAGCGCGGGTCACGGCAGATATCGAACACAGGAGCCAGCGCATGACTGATTCCCATAGCGCGTCCCTGTCGGGCAATGCAGGCTGCCATTTTCTGCTGCTGCTCCGGGTCCCATGTGGAAGCCTGCCCCAGCCCGCAGGGAAAAGAAGTCGCCGCTGTCACCATCACACCCGTTAATGTCTCGATATGGAAAATTGCGGGGATATGATGTTTGCCGGACTCCATGATTTGTTTCTGCAGCCTTGTAATAAGTCCCGCTACGCTGCCCACATCGTCCAGCATAGTCGCAATCAAAATGCAAACCTGACCGACACCGTAGGGGTTCTGCTTCTCCAACGATCTGCCAAGGAAAGAATCAATGGCATTGTAGCATTGGATCTGACCAAATTTTTCATCCAAATTCATCCGTGCCAGCAGGTCACTTGCACGTTCTTCCGGGGAAAGACTGCTATCTTGGTATTTCTGCATCATCGTATTTCCTTTACTCGTAATCTTCCAGTTTCCAGCTGTCCCGCCATTCAATCTTCACATTATCGCCGTCAAAAAGGATGGGAAGCCAAACGTAGTCGGCATTGCGCGTATCCTCTTGCGGCAAATTGGCAAGCAGCGCCCAATCCGCAGGCGTTTTCTCCACGTCCGGATCAAAGAGTCTGTCGTAAAGCGGGCCATAATGCGTGTAGTCGTAATCCGGTGCATTCGGCATCCAGCGGTCGGCACAGGCAATGTACAAGTCCTTTTTGTTCGGAACCTTGAATACCGACGAAATCTGGCTGTGAAAGCTCGTTTTTGTCTTGTCACCAATATGCGGGTCCCCCTGTACCGTATAAGGACCGTGCCATGTATCAGCCATAGCTGCCTCTGACGGATTCGGGAAATACCCGGTTGTGCCGGAAGTCAACAAATAGTGCTTTCCATGCCGTATAAAATGAGCCGTAGCCTCCCGCACATGGGGCGGTCCTTTGTGGGGAAAATGCGTGGAGTAATAGCCGGTCACATCGGTGTAATCCTCCGTCAAATCGGCGATGATCGTCTCAGAATGTACGCGTTCAAAGAAATAATACGCTTTTCCGTCCGGTGCTACAGCCAAGTCAAAGTCACCCGCACTCATACCAAGTGGGCGCAGTTTTTCCCTCACAATGGTATACGGACCAAAGAAGGAGTCTGCCGTAAGCACTGTTTCGGTCTGCGTCTGGTCTTTCTCCATAATTTTCAGCCAACAGACATATTTTTTGGTCCGTGCATTATAAATGATGTGCGGACGATCCATCATAGAAGTGGGGTGCAGCGAACTGTTCGGGTCATCCGTCACGGGCGGGATGAGCAGACCTCGATCCTCCCAGTTATACAAATCTGTAGATGCGTAATAACGAACGCCCCAGTGCCAGATGCCCGCAGCCTTGTCCGTTTTTTCCTTGTTTTCGCCGTACCAGTAGTACACACCATCGAGATAAATCAGTGAGCCGCCATGTGCTTGAATGCGGTTCCCATTTGCATCCAGCCACACTTGACCGGGATAAAATGCATCGTACATTACTCATATTCCCTTCTAAAAAGCGGGCAGAGAAGATTCCCTGCCCGCAAAAATAGTGTATTATTCGGCGGCTGCTTCCGTGGTCGCAGCGGCACGAGCCTCAAGATCCTGTTTGATTTGGGGCATCTGCTTATCTACAGTGTAGAAGCGCAGAATCGCAGCAACAACAAGCATGAGAGCCAGCGGAGCAACGGATGCAAGTACACGAATCATCATAATGGCAGAATCGACCTGCACATCCGCACCACCGACATAGCCGGAAGCGCTCATCAAAACGCCCATCAGGAAGCCACCAAATGCACTGCCAAGCTTGCCGGAAAGACCGGTCAAGCTGCCCATCGTGCCTTCCATACGCTTAAAGCCTTTCCATTCGTTGTAGTCAGCTACATCGGCAATAAACATATTGAACATCATATTCAGCGGCACGGCACCGGCAGAAACGAGCAGAGTCGCCACAATAAAGAATACCATGTTGCCGCCTGCAAAGAACGTTGCAAGGTAGCCGATGCAGCCTACCAAAATACCGATGACAGACATACCGGCCATACCAAATTTTTTGCGCAGTCCGGGCAGGGCAAAAGCCAGCGGCAATACCAGAATCGTGGTCACCGAGGCAACGCCCATCATTCCAAGGTTTCCGATGATGTACTGCCAGTAGTAAGTGCCGACACCCAAGCCCGTGGCAATGTTCTGTACAAAACGAACCATGCAGATAATAAGAACCGGGCGGCTTTCCTTCAGCAGAGGCAGCAGGTCTTTAAGATGTGTCTGTTCACCATTTTTCTCAGAGACGGGGGTGAATTTTTCAGGAATGGTAAGGATGCGCAGCATACCGATTGCGGTCAACGGGATAGCGATCATACCGACCAGACGGCTCCAGCCGACGGCATCGGTTCCGACCTTTGCCATTGCCGTGGGGAACAGGACATTAAATACCATGGCACCGGCCATCGTAAAAATACTGCCGTAACCAACGATTTTAGACTGCTGTTCCTTGTTTTCGAAGGCGCGAACCATGTACACAACATTGTTGGCATTCAGGAACGTAACGCAGATGGAGTTCATAAAGGTGTACATACAGAAGATCCAGATGCACTTGGCCACGGTAGCAAAGCTCGTCGGGCAGCTGAACAGCAGCCATGTGGACAGCCACAGGAACAGCATAAAAATCTCATACGGGCGACCCTTACCCCAGCGGGTTTGCGTGCGGTCGACAATAAAGCCCGCAACGATATCGGTAAAGCTGTCAAAAATTTTGCTGACCATGAACAGTGTGCCCACCAGAGCAGGGGCAAGCTGCAGTACATCGGTACAATAGAACGTGGCATAGCCAAGCATCAGTGTGGACAATGCTACGGAACAGGAACTGGAGTTCCACAAAAGCAGCTTGCCCAAACCGACTTTTTCGGCCTTGCGCTGCTGCTTGCGCGCCAGCTTTTCTTCTTTTGTCATAATGATTTCTCCTTCAACTTGTGTGGTAGAGGCTTACCGTATCAATCGATTGCGGTCTTATTGTATCAGAGGATTCGTCATCTTAACAGACAAAAATTGGCGCAAGAGAAATATATTTGGCTTCGTTTGCTGACAAACGCCAATTATCTTCTGCGAACGCTAAATAGCTATTTCTAATGTGGCTGCGTTCTGCTATAATACCGGTAGTAGAAATGCAAAAGGAGGTCTCGCAGTGGACCATGTCTTCACTATCGCCGAAGAACGGCTCAATTTGTTTGCCCGCATGGCGAACAGCGCTTGCGGACTGAGCTTATGGTGCTTTGGGATGAAAAAACAGCTGTACACCTGCACCTGCCCGGCTGAGAAGGAGTTCCGTTTATTTCTGGATTTAGGGCAGTGCCTCGACTATGCTATTGCTCATGGTCCCGAAAGCCATGCTCCCATTTTGATGAGCGACCCTATCGGTATGCTTTGGGTCGCTGAGTGCGTATGGCACGGCGATGATGCCGGCTATCTGGTAATATTGGGACCCGTGTTTGATGCCGCAGCTTCTTGGCAGACTCTTCAAAATTGCTTGCGCGGTATGAATCTGTCGGTGTCCTTGACCGCAACCATTATGGAAAAATTGGAACAGGTTCCGATTTTGCCTTTATCTACGCTGCATCAATATATCAAAATGCTGCATTGGGTTCTCTATGAGGAAACTCTGGATGTAGGGAGTATCCGTCTGCAAAATCGAAGCAACATAATTCCCGATAAGGAAGAGTCCCCCTACCCTTGGGACCCGGACCGTGCCCGCGTGGTGGAAGCACAAATCATGCAGCGAATCCGCGAGGGAGACATTTACTATCCGGATAATCATAAAGGCATGGAACGTTTTGCGGATAAAGATGCCTATAATTTGGGCAATCCCCTGAGGGAAAGCAAAGATACCGCGATTATTTTCACGGCGCTTTGTGCCCGTGCTGCCATGGATGGCGGGCTTTCCCCCCGCATTGCAAAACAGCTGGAGGTGCAGTACATCCGTGCTATTGAACAATGTACCGACGTAGGGCTGATTGAAGTCAACAGCGCAATGGTATCGGACTTCGTTCACCGCGTCCACGACTGCCGCATGAATCCGGCTCTATCCGATGCTGTTCAGGAAATTTGTGCCTATGTGCATAGCCATCTGACCGATGACATTTTGCTGGATGACATAGCCGCTGCGGTGGGTTACACTTCCTACTATCTGACAAAGAAATTTTACCGCGAGACAGGACAGCGGATGACAGATTACATCAATCACGCCAAAATACAATACGCCTGTGTTCAATTAACAGGAACAGACAAAACGCTGCAACAAATCAGTGAGGAACTGCATTATAGTTCCCGCAGCTATTTTACCGCCGTATTCCGCAAGGTAATAGGATGCAGCCCCACGGAGTACCGCAATAACGGAGGAAACAAACCATGACCTTGACCAGCCATACAGATTTTGCCGCTTTTCTGGAGGCGGTACAGCAATGCCGTGGGGAGGTACTGTTTTGTACCCGGGAAGGCGACAAGCTGAATCTGAAATCCACCCTGTCCAAATATCTGTTCGCCGCGTTAGCCGGGAATGAGGAACTGCTGAGAAAGGGAAAAATCGTGTGCCAGTTTCCGCAGGACGAGGAAAAATTGACACACATCCTTTCCGCCTCGATGTAAAAGCAAACAGGGAATAAAGGCAGCACCGCACAATTCCCGCCTTACGGCTTAAGCAGCGCTTCGGTGCTTAGAATTATGCGGTATTGCCAAAAAAATGGCGTTTGCGTATTTTGTTTGGCTTTTTTACCAAAGAAAGTCGAATTAGTATACGTAAACGCCATTTATTTTGTTTTCTGCGCGGAAGCAGCACTTTATACTGTAGGGTATACAATACAGAAAGATGGGTGCTTCCTATGAATCTCTATGCCCTTTCCGTGAATCATCGTGCGAACCCTCTCGGCATCAACTCTGCCGAGCAGCCCTATTTCGGTTGGAAACTGAAAAGTGAAAAGCCGAACACAATGCAAGCCGCCTATCGCTTACGGATCTATGCAGACGATACGGTTTGCTTCGACAGTGGGCGGGTGGAAACAGCTGTCTCTTATACACATCTCCGAGCCCACGAGACGTAGAGGAATCTCGT
>ENA-OYWZ01001155-OYWZ01001155.1-human-gut-metagenome-genome-assembly--contig:-NODE-1155-length-12283-cov-4.545633_pt1 | contig 12283 bp, 8 predicted proteins | sample MGYA00244841_ERZ653414 | MGnify/ENA primary metagenome ERZ653414 (study PRJEB26926, sample SAMN06164894) | human gut metagenome | biome: ENVO:00009003; feature: ENVO:2100002; material: ENVO:00002003... | reverse complement strand
GTGGTCTACGCTGCGGCCGCGCTGCGGGGCGAAGAGGAACCCGGCCTTGATGTCGAAGTCGAAGAAGGCGTTGAATCCCCAGCCCGCATAGGGGTTTACCAGCAGGTTGTCCGTGACGTTCTCGTTGAGCTTCGAACCTGCGAAATGGAACATCGAGAAGGCATAACCGAAGTAGAAGCCCCGCTCGAGCGTGTAGCGTCCCGCCGAGATGATGCGGAACATTTCGCGCGACTGCTCGGAATACATGCCTTCCCAGTCGATCGCCATTTCTACATAGGTATTCTCGCGCTCGGTGGATTTATAATGCCCGAGGAAACCCGACAGGCGGTTGTGGTAGAACGCCGTCGAGTCGCTGAAGAACGCCCTCGAATAATCGCCCAGCAGCTCCTTGCGGTCGAAGATACCGGCGTTGGCCTGTACGTTCTTGCTGTTGAACTGGTAATATATCAGCGGTTTCACGTCGCTCAGGAACGGTTCGCGGGCGCCGTTGTGCTGCCCGAAGTTCTGCAGGAGGTCTACGCCGAAGATCAGCCGGTTTTTCTCCATCCATTCCACGCCGATGCGGGGTGTGAAGCGGGCGCTGAAGAGCGTCTGCGATTCGTTGAAATCGTTGTTGGCGTATTCCCGGTTGTCGAAGCGGGTCGCGAAGTCGGCGCCGACGATCAGATTCTGCGCGCTGAGGCTTCCTCCCGCGGCAAGGGCGGCGAACGATAGCATCAAGACTTTTTTGAGTGACATAATTCTTTTGAATTGAGACCCCAAAAATAGGTAAAATATTTATTATTTGACTACTTTTGACCCCGAAATCACTCATTTGCATACGTTATGCGTAAAATCACCAACGAAGAGCTGAACCGGCCCTCGGCCGGGGAGTTCGCCGCGATGGAGAAAATGCCCGTCGCGGTGGTGCTCGACAACGTCCGTTCGTTGCAGAACGTAGGGGCTTTCTTCCGCACGGGGGATGCTTTCGCCGTGGAACGCATCGCCCTCTGCGGCATCACCGCGACGCCGCCCAACCGCGACATCCACAAGACGGCGCTCGGTGCCGAACTGACCGTGCCGTGGACTTATCACAAGACGACGGAGGAGTGCATTGCCCGCCTGCGCGCCGAAGGCTACCGGGTCTATGCCGTCGAGCAGGTCGAAGGAGCCGTGATGCTCGGCGATTTCCGGGCGGAGCCGGGCGTGAAATATGCGCTCGTGTTCGGCAATGAGGTGATGGGCGTGGGGCAGCAGGCCGTGGACATGTGCCACGGCGCGATCGAGATTCCGCAGGCCGGGACGAAGCATTCGATCAACGTTTCGGTTTCGGGCGGTGTCGTTTTGTGGGATTTTTTTTGCCAAATCCGGCCGAAGCGTTAACTTTGCCGCGCTGAACCTCGGTTTAGCTGCGCCCCGGCAAAACAGATAAATTTGGCTTTGCACCCGGCTTGCGCTATCACCCCGGTTTACAGGTGTTGATAAGTCTCCCTTTTCAAAGGGAGGTTTGGAAGGATTGTCGATATGGAATTGGCGTTTTTGCGCCGTAATACGAATCCGATGGATTCCATACCGGAACCTTGCGAACGAATGAAATGTTGAATAATCCATCGGGTTCGTAGTAAACTATGTCTGTAGAAAGTACTGTCAGGGCAGTGACCACCTACCGTCTGACGGAGATGAAGCAGCGCGGCGAGAAGATCGCCATGCTGACCTCGTACGATTATTCGATGGCCAGGATCGTCGACGCCGCGGGTATCGACGTGATCCTCGTGGGCGACTCGGCGGCCAACGTGATGGCCGGTTACGAAACCACGCTTCCCATTACCCTCGATATGATGATTTACCATGCGCGTTCGGTCGTGCGTGCCGTCAGCCGTGCGCTGGTTGTCGTCGACCTGCCGTTCGGAACCTACCAGGGCAATTCGAAGGTGGCGCTCGACTCGGCCATCCGCATCATGAAGGAGACCGAGGCAGATGCCGTGAAGATCGAGGGCGGCGAAGAGATCCTCGAATCGGTCAACCGCATCCTTTCGGCCGGAATACCCGTCATGGGGCACCTGGGGCTGACGCCGCAGTCGATCCATAAATTCGGGACGTACAGCGTGCGTGCCAAGGAGGAGGCCGAGGCAGCGAAACTCGTCCGCGACGCCCACCTGCTGAGCGATGCGGGGTGCTTCGGCATCGTGCTCGAAAAGATTCCTGCGGCGCTGGCCGCCCGCGTCACCTCCGAAATCTCCGCGCCGACCATCGGTATCGGGGCCGGTAACGGCTGCGACGGGCAGGTGTTGGTGATCCACGACATGCTGGGCATCAACAAGGGTTTCTCGCCGCGCTTCCTGCGCCGCTATGCCGACCTGTATACTGTTATGTCGGACGCCGTGTCGCAGTATATCACGGACGTCAAGTCGTGCGATTTCCCCAACGGGCAGGAGCAGTACTGACCCCGCCGGGTGCGCAGGCCGCCGTGACGGAATAATTTCGATCCCCGACCCTGAGGCCGGGGATTTTTCCTGTCCGGGAAGTCGTCGGCGGGAGGATGCCCCCGATTGCTGTCCGGGGATTCCGGGCGCGGGGCGTCCCCTCCGGCTTTTACGGGACTGCGCGGGCGGCTTCCCGGCCCGTGGCGCCGGGGGCTGTCCCGGACGCAGGCGTGTGTATTTACCCGTCGCGGGGCTGGCCGGGCGTTGTCCCGGGGGCTCCGGATTTCGCCCGCACCCGGCGGCTTTGATAAATTGTTGATAAAAAAAATCGTCGCGTTGCCCCGGATATTAGGCCGTTTCGAAAATTATCACTACATTTGCGAGCAACAAAAATCCACGTTCATTATGTCTTTTATCAATGAAAGGGTTCAGCCCGAAGGACTTACGTTCGACGATGTGCTGCTTATACCCGCCTATTCGGAAGTGTTGCCGCGAGAGGTCAGTGTCCAGACCCGTTTCTCGCGAAATATCAAACTCAACATCCCCATTGTGTCCGCTGCCATGGACACCGTTACCGAAGCGCCGATGGCTATTGCGCTGGCTCGTGAAGGCGGGATCGGCGTGATCCACAAGAACATGTCCATCGCCGAGCAGGCCGCCCACGTGCGCCGGGTGAAGCGGGCCGAGAACGGCATGATTTACGACCCGGTGACCATCTCGAAAGACCATACGGTCGGCGATGCGCTCAACCTGATGAAAGAGAACAAGATCGGGGGTATTCCGGTCGTGGACGCGGATCGGAAGCTGATCGGTATCGTCACCAACCGCGACCTGCGGTTCCAGCGCGACATGTCGCGCCGTATCGAGGAGGTGATGACCCCCGGCGACCGCCTCATCACCACGCATAGCTCCGAATTGTCCAACGCCTCGGAGGTGCTGCTCAACTGCAAGATCGAAAAGCTCCCCGTGGTCGACGACGAAGGCCATCTGGTGGGGCTTATTACTTATAAGGATATCACGAAGGTGCAGGATCATCCCAACGCCTGCAAAGATTCCAAAGGCCGTCTGCGCGTCGCGGCCGGCGTGGGCATCACGCCCGATGCGCTGGATCGTGTGAAGGCGCTCGTCGAGGAGGATGTGGATGCCGTGGTGCTCGACTCCGCGCACGGGCATTCGATGAATATCGTCAATAAGCTCAAGGAGATCAAGGCCGCCTATCCGTCGCTCGACGTGGTGGTCGGAAATATCGCCACGGCAGGGGCCGCACGGTTCCTGATCGAGAACGGCGCCGACGGCATCAAGGTCGGCATCGGCCCCGGCTCGATCTGCACCACCCGCGTGATCGCGGGCGTGGGCGTTCCCCAGTTGTCGGCCATCTATGCCGCGGCGTCGGCCGCCAAAGATACGGGCGTCCCGGTTATCGCCGACGGCGGCCTGCGTTATTCGGGCGACATCGTCAAGGCGCTGGCTGCGGGCGGCGACTGCGTGATGATCGGCTCGATGTTCGCCGGCACGGAGGAATCCCCCGGCGAGACGATCATCTACAACGGCCGTAAGTTCAAGACCTACCGCGGCATGGGCTCGATCGACGCCATGAAGGCGGGTTCCGCCGACCGCTATTTCCAGAAGGGCTGCGAAGGCAATATCAACAAGCTCGTTCCCGAAGGGATCGTGGCGCGCGTACCCTTCAAGGGCACGTTGAGCGAGGCTGTCTTCCAGCTTATTGGCGGCATCCGTTCGGGCATGGGTTATTGCGGTGCCAGGGACATCGCGGCTTTGCAGCGCGCGCAGTTCATCCGCATCACCTCGAACGGCGTTACGGAGAACCACCCGCACGACGTGACCATCACGAGTGAAACGCCCAATTATTCCCGCGGTGAATAGTTCCGATCCCGGGATCGCGGCCTGCGGGCTTTTTTGCGGTTCATGCCGGAAATTCCGGAAAGGGAGTTGTCCGGGGTGCCGCGATAACGAAAAGGCCGCGTGGTGCAAGGTTCGTTCCTGCTGCCGGGAGAACGGCTGGCAGAGTTGCGCCGAATGCACGCTGGTGCCGCTGGATACCTGCGGAAAGTTCAATAATTTCATTGCCGGGATTTTTCAGGTCGTTTTTCGCTCAGACCGCCGAGGTTGCATAGAACGCATCCGCGAAGTCGGGAGCGAGGCTTTCGCCGCGGAGATGCGCCTTGCGGGAAGTTACAACCGTCCGGTAAAAAGAAAATAATAAGGATTCGGGGTCTTCCTTGCCAAAGGGAGATTCAGAGGGATATTAAGCCTGGAACCGGCGTCGGAGACGCCGTAGAGTGAGTCCGGCGAGTTTCATGGCTTGTAAACCTTCCGAAATTGATGAACCCAGATTCGTCGGACTTACGTTATATTATGGAAAAAATCCTGATTCTCGACTTCGGGTCGCAGTATACGCAGCTCATCGCACGGCGCGTACGCGAACTGAATGTCTATTGCGAGATCCACCCCTTCAACAAGATTCCGGTGCCGGATGCTTCGGTGCGGGGCGTGATCCTCTCGGGCAGTCCCTTTTCCGTGAGGGACGAGCATGCCCCTGCCCCCGACCTTTCGGCCATCAAGGGCAAACTGCCCCTGCTGGGTGTCTGCTACGGCGCACAGTTCCTCGCATCGGCCTTCGGCGGCGAGGTGCAGCCTGCGCCCAGCCGCGAGTACGGCCGTGCGATGCTTACGGTGGGCGATGCCGGTGACCCGCTGATGCGCGGCCTGCCTGCGACCACGCAGGTGTGGATGTCGCACGGCGATACGATCACGTCCGTGCCGGCTGACTACAAGGTCGTGGCCAGCACCGAGGAGGTGCGCGTGGCTGCGTTCCGCATCGAGGGTGAGCAGACCTGGGGCATCCAGTTCCACCCCGAGGTTTACCATTCGACCGACGGCACGCACCTGCTGAAGAATTTCGTCGTGGGTATCTGCGGCTGCAGGCAGGAGTGGACCTCGGAGAGTTTCGTAGAGGCCACCGTGCGCGAGTTGCAGGAGAAACTGGGCGACGACAAGGTCGTGCTCGGACTTTCTGGCGGCGTCGACTCGTCGGTGGCCGCCGTGCTGCTGCACAGGGCCATCGGCAAGAACCTCTACTGCATCTTCGTGGATTCGGGCCTGCTGCGCAAGAACGAATTCGAGGACGTGCTCGAGTCGTATAAGAACATGGGCTTGAACGTCAAGGGCGTGAAGGCCGGCGACAAGTTCCTGGGTGACCTGGCCGGCGTGAGCGATCCCGAGACCAAGCGCAAGATCATCGGCCGCGATTTCGTCGAGGTATTCAACGACGAGGCGATCCGGATCGAGGACGTGCGCTGGCTGGCGCAGGGGACGATCTATCCCGACGTGATCGAGTCGGTGTCGGTCAACGGCCCCTCGGCGACGATCAAGTCGCACCACAACGTCGGCGGGCTGCCCGAGAAGATGCACCTCGGGATCGTCGAACCGCTGCGCCTGCTCTTCAAGGACGAGGTGCGCCGCGTCGGCCGTTCGCTCGGGATCTCCGAGCAGCTGATCGGGCGCCATCCCTTCCCGGGGCCCGGCCTTGCGATCCGCATCCTGGGCGACATCACGCCCGAAAAGGTCGGAATCCTGCAGGACGTGGACAAAATCTACATCGACGCCCTGCGCGATGCCGGGCTTTACGACAAGGTGTGGCAGGCGGGGGCTATCCTGCTCCCCGTGAAGAGCGTCGGCGTGATGGGCGACGAGCGAACCTACGAGAGCTGCGTCGCACTGCGTGCCGTGACCTCGACCGACGGCATGACCGCCGACTGGGTGCACCTGCCCTACGAGTTCCTTGCCAATGTGTCGAACGACATCATCAATAAAGTCAAAGGGGTCAACCGCGTCGTCTACGACATCTCCTCGAAACCGCCCGCAACGATCGAGTGGGAATAGGGCGTGATCCCTGCGCGGCCGCTGTGTGGGATCGGCCGCTGTCGTATTGCAATCGTTGCCGAACCCGTTATTCGGCACGGCCAGCCCGGACGTTTACAGTCCGGGCTGGCTGCTTTTGCGGCCGGATGGTGTTGCCGACGGGCTTTGCCGGCTGCTGCAACATGCGTGCAATGCCATATTCCCGGGATTGTTATGGGATTGTCGCAACTATGAAATAGCCGCTGGGTAATTTTGCAGCGTCAGAAACGATGTCGATTTATGACCCCTGCCGATGCAATCCGCCAACCAGCCTTGAAACTTCGCCCGTCCCGGTTTCCGGGGCGGTTTTTTTGCCTGGCCGAAGGTACCCCGGGGATTTTACGGTTCGGGGCGGGAGCCCCCCCCCGCCGGAGCCTTAATTTGGGAGCGGATGAGGCTGTCTGCCGGACGGGTTGTCCCTTTCGAAGCAGCATGGAACGTTTTTTTTGCTATGTAACGGAATATTAACAGTAAATATATGCCGAAATCCTTTTGTATTTTTGAAATAAAAACTATCTTTGTAATAGTTTCCCCTTGAAAAAACGGAAGAATCGTAAGTCATTTATTGTGTACAGATATTAGTTTATAATCACCTAATTAAAACTATTTTTTATGAGTAAACATCTTTTTAGGTTGTTGTTCGGCGCATTCTTCCTCGTGGCTGCCACGGCATTTACGGGATGCTCCGATGATGATGACAAGTCGCTGACGCCGAAGTTGACGGCGGATCCGACGGCGCTTGATTTCACCGATGAGACGGCGACGACGCAGACCGTTGCCATCACGGCGAACTGCGAATGGACGGTTACTGCAAGTAACCTGGATTGGGCTACCATTTCCCCGATGAGCGGCAAAGGCAACGGAACGATCTCCGTTACGGTTTCCGAGCTGCCCGCCGGTACGAACCTGCGCGAAGGCAAAATCTCCTTCACGCTTATCCACCCCGAATTCGGCAAATGGGGTCAGGCCGAGTCGTCCGTAGCCGTAAAACAGTACGGCAGCGGGGTTACACCCCCCCCCCACGGGCGATGCTATCTATGCTAACGATTTCGATAAAGAGCAGGCAACGGAAGGCAGCAGCGGCTGGCCTTTTGCCGACCAGTTCGAGGGTTGGAAGAATCAGACCGGCACGGGTGCCGATAATGTGGCTTATGTGGCCAACAGTATATCTGTCCGTGCGAATTCCGCGTCTAACGGCAGCTATTCGAAATATAAGGACGATGCATCCGGCGTCAACAACATGCTGTTCCGTGCCGGTGCCGAGTTCGAGATCCACAAGATTGCACTCGATCCTGCTCAGAAAAACCTTTGCCTGACGTTCGGTTCGTATAAAAGCCTCTTTGGCGCTGAGGATAATGCGTTCGTAACCTCGGAATTCCATGTATACCTGAGCAAGGACGGCGAAAACTGGGCGGAAATCGCCTATGACCGCCCTGTCGAGGCCGACGAACATTCCAACAACGGCACCTGGGCTTTGGCAACGGCCAACTTTACGCTGAAAGAGGTTCCCTCTGAACTTTATATCCGTTTCATTTCCGATCTTTCATCCGCGCACCGTGTCGACGACGTGAAACTTTTCGAGGGCATCGGTGGTACGGAGGTCGACCTGGGCAACGTAACTCCCCCGACCCCGGGCGAGGCTGTGGTTATCACGATTCCCGAGATCATCGCCAAACTTACGACGTCGCAGGTAGCCCTCGATACGAATAACGACCGTTATTTCGAGGCCGTCGTCGTAACCGACAAGGAAGGCGGGAACTTCAACGGCCAGAACCTTCAGGTGATGACCCCGGGGGCGACTACCGCCAAGAACGGTATCACGCTCTACGGCAGCGGTAAGTATACCGATCCCTATGACGATGGCTTTACGTTTGTCAAGGGTGACAAGGTGAAGGTGACGCTGAAAAAGGGCGAAGCGCGTATCGTTAGTTACAACGGCCTGTACGAGGTTACCGGCAGCAAGGGTGCCGACTGGGTCGAGATCGAAAAGATCGGTACAGAGACCATCACGCCTGTCGTAGTCGATCCCGCTAAGCTGGCCGAATATCAGGGTATGGTCGTGACGGTCAAGGGTGTGACCGCCCCTGCTACGGCTGCCGACTGGACTACGAACGAAGCTTTCGGAAAGCATACGTTTACGACCTCGGCCGGTAACATGACGGTATTCGTGCAGAAGGCCATGCCCGGGCTCGTAGGGACACAGTTCGTGGCAGGTTCCACCGGGGATATTACCGGTTACGCTTCGGTGAACAGCAATGCCGCGCAGGTTTGTCCGCAGCGTCCCGAGGATGTGGCAGCTTTCATGGGCGAGCCTTCGACCGACCCGGCGATTACCAAGCTCGACCCGACGTCGCTTTCTTTCGCTGCGACGGACAATGCCAAGACCGTGACGGTGACGGCTGCCAATGCCGACGGCTGCACGATCGAAGCCGCTACGGATAAATCGGAGCAGTTCACGACCTTCGTAAACGGGATGGTCGTAACCGTGACGCCCAAGGAAAACACGACGGAGCAGGCTATCACCGCCACGCTGACCATCAAACTGATGAAGGCCGGTGCTGCTGTGGATACCAAAACCGTTGCGATTTCGCAGGCCGGCAAATCCGTGCCGGGCGGTAGCGGCTATACGCGCGTTACTACCCTTACTTCAGGTAAAAAATACTTGATTGTGGCTGAAACAGGGGAAAAGAATTATGTGTTTGACGCATCTCTGATGGCAAGTGGTAAAGTGAATGGAACAGAAATTACGGTTGCCAATGGGAAAATTGAATCGAATGCTACGAACGACGCATACGCTGTGACAATTACTGCAAGCAGCGATTACTATACGATTTTGTCATCTGCTGGCAAATATGTTGAGTACTCGTCTGCATCAAAACCCGGAACGAACCTCGCTGTAGCCGATACTCCATCTGCAAATAGGGGCTGGAAATTCCTGCAGGGAGAATATCCTACGACAGATACTTTCTTGATTAAGGATATTAGTACTATTGGCGCAAATACGGAACGTGCATTGCTTTTCCAAACATATGCTCAGTCGAGTAATGTGACTAAAGATTTCTATCGCTTTGGTGCATATTCTGCTAAGAATGCAGCTGCAGATACTGATCGTACAAAAGAAGAATATATGTGTGTCGCCCTTTATGAATTGAGCGAATAGCAACTCTCTGATTCCGATAATCCATCCCCGGCGGATTGGCTTCCGCCGGGGATGATTGTCGGATTTTCTACCTGACATTTTTATCTGCAAATTCCCACATGATTTTGACAAACGGGTTATTGAAACTTTTCGGGCGGGCTATGGTGCTCGGGGCGCTCCTGCTGGTTTTCGGGCGGTGCGGTTCCTCCGACGACGGCACCCCGGCGAATATTTCCGCGGTGTTCATGGAAACCGAGACGACCACGCTCGACGCCAAAGGTTATGCGACCGATCCCCGGCTCGTACTGACGGGGCCCGTAGGTACGGTTTACACCGTCACCGTGACCGAAGGCGGCAGTTGGTGCTGGACGTCGCGCAAGACGCAAGCCACGACCAAATCGGCGCAGCTGGTCGCTGCAAGCGAGGTCATTTACCTCTACCTGGACAAAAACGAAACGGGCGCTTCGCGCCGGGCTGCGGTCGATGTCGTTTTCGACGGCGGACACGAATTCACGTTGACGATCGACCAGGCGGACTATTCGGTTCCGGCGTCGATGGATCACGCGTGGGCGGAATTGCCCGCCTATGTCGAAGTCCCCGATTACCGTTACGTAACACATTACGCGCCGCTCTCTTCGACTGTGACGGCACGTAACTTTACGATCTGCTACGACACGAAGAAACGTATCGCCAACTGGGTCGCCTATCCGATCCATTCCTGTTACCGGGTTGGAAAATATGAGCGTTCTAATGCATGGAAATACGATCCTGAAGTGCCGGAGGAATTTCAGGTCGATTTGAGCCGCGGTTCATATAATGGGCGGCCTATCCGCGGGCATCAGTGTATGTCCTACCATCGTTATGTCAGCTATTCTTCGCTATTGAATGAGCAGACGTTCTATTCGACCAATATTATGCCTCAGGATCCTGATTTTAATAGCGGGTCGTGGGGGGATTTGGAAGATCTTACCCTGAAATATATTTCATATCCCGATACCTTGTACAATGTTACGGGAACTTATGGGGTACAGGGATATACGACGGATAAAGAGGGGAATCGGGTCGCGATTCCACAGTATTGCTGGAAGGTGCTGCTACGTACCAAAAGCGGCAGGACGGGGAAGCGGATCGACCAGATTACCGATGCATCGCAATTGGCGGCAATCGGTTATTGGGCTGAAAATTCCTCAACCACGACCGGGAATATAAAACAATATATCACGAGCGTTGCCGACATCGAAGAGAAAACGGGTTATAAATTCTTTACGATGCTCGACGAGGCCATTGCCGCCGACGTGAAGGCACAGAACAATCCCTCGGACTGGGGTATAAATTAATCTGAACTATATGAAGAAACTGCTTTTTACCGGGCTTTTCGCAGCGCTGATCGTCGCCTGCTTCGCCCAGAAACCCTACAAGGTCGTTTTCTACAACTTCGAAAACCTCTTCGATACGATCCGCAACCCGGAGATTTACGACGAGGAGTTTACGCCCGAGGGGCCCAAGAAGTGGAATACGCCCAAGTACACCAAAAAGATCAATAACCTTTCGCGCGTGTTGTTCGACATCGCCGCTATCAACAAGGACTACCCGGTGGTGATCGGTGTTTCGGAGATCGAGAACCGCAATGTCATGGAAGACGTGATCGCTACGCCCAAACTCGCCCCGGCCAATTACCGCATCGTGCACTACGATTCGCCCGATGCCCGCGGCGTGGACGTGGCGTTCTACTACCGTCCCGACGTGTTCAAGCTCGAAGGCAGCGCCCCGATCCCGTTTACGATGGAGAGCCTGCCGAATTTCCGCACGCGCGACGTGGTGACGATGTGGGGGACGATCGACGGGGAACCGTTCTATTTCATGGTGGCCCACTGGCCTTCGCGCCTGGGCGGCAAGGAGGCTTCGGCCCCCAAGCGTCTGGCTGCCGCCAAGCAGGTGAAGCACATCGTCGACTCGGTGACCGCCGCCAACCCGGCCACGAAGGTGGTCGTCATGGGCGACCTGAACGACGATGCCACGGATGACAGCATCGTCGAGGGCCTCAACGCCAAGGGCAAGATCAAGGAGGTCGGCAAGGGCGACATGTTCAACCCCTTCATCGGCCTGCTGAAAGCGGGTTACGGCACGCTGGCTTACCGCGACGAGTGGAACCTGTTCGACAACATCATCGTTTCGGAGAACCTCGCCACCGGTTCCACGGGCAGCCTGAAAATCCAGCCCGCCGGCAACTCGAAGTTCTACGGCGGCATCTTCCGCCGTCCCTACATGATCCAGAAGGAGGGCCAGTACAAGGGCTATCCGCTGCGTACGTTCGTGGGCAACGATTTCCAGGGCGGTTTCAGCGACCACTTCCCCGTATATATCTACATCGCCAAATAAACACTCTAAAATATTTGTATGAAACTCAAAGTTCTACTTATTCTGATGCTCGCCGCCGTGACCTTCACGTCCTATGCGCAGGACGGAGGCATCCGCGGTAAGGTGGTTTCGCGCAACGGTCGCGTGGTCTTGAGCAATGTACAGGTGAAGATCGAATCGCTGGGTCTGACGGCCATGACCGACAAGGACGGCAACTTCATCTTCGAGAATCTTCCTGCGGGCAGCTATACGGTGCTCTTCTCTACGCCCGACTTCGAGGACCTCAACCTGATGGTCCGCGTAGGCGATAAGCATGTGCAGGACCTCAAGTCGGTGATCATCGTGCCGTCGGGGCAGAGTGCGGTTCTGGACGACGCCGTTTTCGCCGAATTCGACAGCGACTCCTCGTCGTCGGACACGCAGGCGCTGCCTTCGTCGCCCTCTTCGTCGAAGGACCTCTTCC
>ENA-OYWZ01001149-OYWZ01001149.1-human-gut-metagenome-genome-assembly--contig:-NODE-1149-length-12424-cov-4.293718_pt1 | contig 12424 bp, 10 predicted proteins | sample MGYA00244841_ERZ653414 | MGnify/ENA primary metagenome ERZ653414 (study PRJEB26926, sample SAMN06164894) | human gut metagenome | biome: ENVO:00009003; feature: ENVO:2100002; material: ENVO:00002003... | reverse complement strand
TTGGGAGAAAGGAGAATAATCCATTACCCTCAAAAGAGGATAATTGGATTATACGTGTATGAATGCTATTAATTTGGATTTGTTATATTGTGACGGAGAATTGTGTGTGCAATCATTTACAATGAGAAGCCATGAAAGTATGCAGAATTTGGATATCATTTCCCGGTGGTTATATGCTCATTATAAAAATGTATATGAAAGTTATGTTTCTGCTAAGAAAGCTTTTGCAGAAGGAGAAAGTGTATCCTGTATAATGCATTGCAGAAATATAATAACGGGTATTTTTTCGAGCCAAAAGTCAGAACAGAAAAAATGGCTAGATGGTTTGAAAAAAGCATGTCACCAAGACAAATATATTAATAACTTAGAAGCAAACCAAATTATAAAAATACAATATAATCAAAATAGTGGAGTTGATAAAGAACGGTATCAATATCCTAGATTCAAGCTCTTGTATAGATTGTACTCGTTTACTTGTGCGTTGGGTGCACATAAAAATGAGGGGAATATGACTATATCTGGTGTTGATCATGAGGAGACGGATATAGAAGATGCGTTGTTGGCTTTAAGAATGACGGAGGATACTTTGATTTGGTTTTATAAAAAGTTATAAAAAATAAGTGATTAGTTTCAAAAAATCAGGCGAATACCTGGTCTTTTTTGAATATGAATGGGGACGTTATCATGGTAAAAGGTGAACGTTGGGAAGAAAATATATGGTGTCGAATTACAACAAAATTAGAGAGGCTATTAAAAAATAGTAAAAGCACACATCCAACACAAAATACACACTAAAATGAGAATAATTCGCATTTGCATGTTGATTTCTTTGGCAAATTGTATATAATATAAAGTAGAAACGAAAGCGAGGAATCAATCATGTTAATTCAATTTAATTTTAAAAATTTCAAATCGTTCAGAGAAGAAGCTACATTAGATTTGTCTGCGGCGAAGATGACCGAGTTTTCAAATAGGGTAGTGCTTGTTGGTGGTGAAAAAATTTTGCCGGTTGCTGCGGTTTATGGCGCAAATGCAAGCGGAAAGTCTAATATATATAACGCTTTTGAATATATGACTCATTATGTTGTGGATTCTTTTAAGTATGGAGGCGAAGAGGAAAAGTTTGAGGAGTTTAGACCGACTCCGTTCTTATTTGATTCAATATCTGCCGATGCGGAATCCAGTTTTGAGGTATATTTCACATTGCCCGGTGACAAATCAGAGAGAAGCTATAACTACGGTTTTTGTATTGGTAAGGAAGGTGTGACTGAAGAATGGCTTAATTCCAAAGCAAAGACTGCAAGAAAGTACAGTACTGTATTTTATCGCGGTACCACAGATGGGGAACTTGACTTGTCAGGATTTCCTAAGAGCAGTAGGGATAATATTCAGGTGGCGCTGGAAAAGCAGGTGCTTATTATTTCTCTGGGAGCAAAGCTGAAGATTGCTAAGTGTAAGGCAATCAGGGATTGGTTCCTTGCAAACGAATTTGCTGATTTTGGCGATCCTTTTACCAATTTCTTTTTGTCACGCAGATTGCCGAAAGGATTTGTGGAAGATAAGAATGTTCAGCAGAAAGTTGTAGAATATTTCGCATCTTTTGATGAGCATATCAAGGATTTCCGAATTGAAAAGGTTCCTCAGGAGGCTGATAGCAAGGAGGAGAGATACAAAATAAATGCACTTCACAAGATGATTGATTCTGATAAAATGGCAGAAATCCCTTTGAGCTTGGAATCTGCCGGAACACTGAAGATGTTTGCGTTATATCCGGAATTACAACGTGTGTTGGAGAAGGGAAGTGTATTTGTTATTGATGAATTAAATGCCCGTCTGCATCCGTTGCTTGTAAGGAATTTCCTGCTTACTTTTTTAAATCCCGAAATTAATACGAACCATGCACAGCTTGTATTTACAACTCATGATACATGGCAGTTATCGAACCAATTGCTACGCCGTGACGAGATTTGGTTTGTAGAAAAGGATGAAAGAGGTGTATCTACACTTTACTCATTGGCTGATTTTGTAGATGAGGATGGTTCCCGTATCCGTAAGGATGAAAGTTATGAGAAGAATTATTTGATTGGAAAGTATGGCGCGATTCCTACCTTAAAGAGTATTGATTTTTTTAAGAGTGCCGGGTGTCCGGGGGACACCTGTTTAGCACCGACCGGAGTGGAACGGAGAGATTGAGTATGGGGAAAAAGGACAGAACAGGTAATAGAAAAACGAGAGACCAGAGAAAACGATTCAAAGTGCCGGAATTGGGCTACTATCTGATTGTTACGGATACAGAAGCTACGGAACGCTGCTTCTTTAACGGTCTTCATCAGGCATTGCCGGAAGATGTGAGAAACAAACTTGTAATAAAGGTGGTAGAGACAAAGACTCGTACCATGATTGATAAATGTCTGGAACTTACCGTATATGATGCACAATATCGTATTCCTTGGATTGTTTTTGATAGAGATCAGGTGCAGGGATTTGATGAGATTATCAAAGAAGCAGAGGATAAAGGAATACAAGTAGGCTGGTCTAATCCGTGTTTTGAAATATGGTTGTATGCTTACTTTGGTTCCATGCCGGCAATCCAAGATTCATGGATATGTTGTTCGGATTTTGGACGAGTGTACGAAAATAAGACCGGGCAGAAATATTCTAAAGCTGATGAACAGATGTATGGAAAAATCTGCAAAGCCGGTGATGAGAAAAAGGCAATTCAGATAGCACAGCAGAAGTTAGAGCAGTGTATTAGAGAAGGTAAAACCAAACCATCGGAGATGTTCCCGTGTACGACGGTGCACGAACTGGTGGGGGAGATTAAGGAAAAGGTATATTTATAGTAGAGATGTATTTTTGTGGAACTTAATGATATAAAATTATGATTGGTAAAGGAAGGTGAATCTATGTTATTCATATGTTATCCCAAATGCTCAACACCTGCAAAAAGGCAAAAAAGTGGTTGGACGAGCATCATTTAAATTACACGGAGCGTCATATTGTAGAGGAAAATCCATCGTATGATGAACTAAAAGAATGGGTTTCTAAAAGTGGGCTTCCTCTAAAAAAATTCTTTAACACAAGCGGATTGTTGTACAAGGAGATGAAGTTGAAGGATAAACTTCCGACAATGAGCGAAGACGAGCAGCTTCAATTGCTGGCAACCAATGGAATGAAAATATAAGTGAGGGGGAATAGTATATGGAGAAAATATATATGGATAATTGTATTAATGGTGCTTTCTGCGTTAGTAACCATTATTAAGCCGAGGGTAAAAGGAAAAATGGGTGAAGCAACGGTAAGTATGTTGTTGAAAAAGTTGGACAAAAATAAGTATCAGGTAGTTAATGATGTTTTGTTGAGTGCAGAGGGTGGAAATACACGTACAACGCAGATTGATCATGTGGTTGTTTCAATTTACGGTATATTTTCAATTGAAACCAAGAATTATAAAGGACAGATTTATGGTTCGGAGTCTTCGGCAAAGTGGACACAGAACATTTACGGTCACAAATATTCATTTATGAATCCCATATATCAGAATTATGCGCATGTAAAGGCGTTAAATGCCCTACTTCAAAGTCATGGTTATGAAAATATTCCGGTTTTCTCAATTGTGACTTTTCCTGGAGATGCCGTGCTAAAAATAAAGACAACAAAATCGCAGGTTGTGAAGTGGGGAGCAGTTACTAAGACGGTCAAAAAACTTTCTGTTCAATCGGTTCTTTCGAGAGCGGATATGGATAAGATTCTGGCAATACTTAAAAATTATATGAGTACCAGGACGGATGCGCGTAAACACGTGAATGAAATAAACGAAGCAAAATATGTTAAGAAGCAGAAAGAGAAATCAGGAATGTGCCCGAAATGTGCGGGCGCGTTAGTCTTACGCAATGGAAAATATGGCAAGTTTTATGGATGTAGTAATTATCCGAAATGCAGATATACGGCACCGGTAAAATAAGATACTTTTCAAAGCTAGACAAAACAAAGAGGACTTGACAAACAAAAATCTTTCTGATATGTTGTAATGATTTAGCAAAGATGTTAAATGGGAAGGTATGGGGATAAAAGGAGGAAAAATATGTATCATTTTCAGTATGTATCAAAAAAAGAGCTTAAACCGGCAAAAAAACAGCTTATGGAACTAATACACAAGGTGCAGGATGAAGTTCGAGATAGTTTTACCTTTCAGTATAAATTTGTTGGGAGTGTACAAAGAAATATGGTAACGTGTGATGTAAAGAGTAATGCCGGTTTTGATTTTGATGTTAATATCATGGTAAATGACGATGACAAGGATTTCGAGGCAGAAGAAATTAAAAACATACTTATGTGTGCATTCAATAAGTATGCTAGAAAGTACGGATATGATTCCTGCGAGGATAGCACTAGAGTTTTTACAATTAAAGTGAAAGATAGAAAAAATTCTAGGATTCGTCATAGTTGTGACTTTGCAATTGTGAATGATTATGGTAACAATCAGCAGGAGTACATACGTTACAATAAGAAAAGAAAAAATTATACGTGGGAAGAACAAACAAAAGGATTTTATTGTCTCCCTGAAAAGATAGAATTTTGTAAAGATAATCAATTATGGCAGGAAGTTAGAGAGATATATCTGGATAAGAAGAATTATAATATGGACAGTAACAAGAAATCTAGGTCGATATTTGCGGAAACAATTCATGAAGTCTGCCATAGAAATGGATTTTATGATTAGCACAATAAAGGAGAGGAGAAAGTGATGAGGACGGAGACAGTAACATTAACGAATATGTGTATGGTTTACGATGATGCGGGAAATGTTTTGGTTCAGGACAAAGTGGATAAAAAGTGGTCAGGACTTACATTTCCGGGCGGACATATTGAGAAGGGCGAATCGTTTGTGGATTCAGTTATTCGTGAAGTTTTTGAGGAGACTGGGCTTACGATAGAAAAGCCGAGAATCTGTGGCACAAAAGACTGGCTGCGGGATGACGGTTCAAGGTATCTTGTTGTTTTTTATAAGACGAATCAATTCAGCGGCGAACTCAAATCCTCGCATGAAGGGGAAGTAAAGTGGATGCCGTTAGAAGAGATGAAAAAGGGAAAACTTGCAAACGGAATGGACGATATGCTTCGCGTATTTTTGGAAGAAGATATCAATGAATTCCATTACCGCAGAGAAGATGGTGTCTGGAAATATGAGCTGAAATAATGGAGGGTGTATTATGCAAATTGAGACGGAGCGTTTAATTCTTCGTGAGATGAACGAAGAAGATTTTGATGACTTATATTGTGTGCTTGCGGATTCGGATATTATGCAGCATTATCCTTATACTTTTGATGAAAAAAGAGTCCGTGGATGGATTGAAAAAAATCAGGAGCGGTACCAGATTTTTGGCTTCGGATTGTGGGCTGTATGCCTAAAAGAAAATGGAAAAATGATTGGTGACTGCGGGCTCACACTGCAACCGATTGGAAATACGATTAAGCCGGAAATTGGTTACCATATTCAAAAAACATATCAGAGAAAAGGATATGCAAAAGAAGCAGCAATTGCTGTAAGAGACTGGGCTTTTACACATACACCGTTTCAGACGATTTATTCTTATATGAAAAGCACAAATCTCCCATCGATGCAGACGGCACAGGCGTATGGATGTCAACGGGTTGATGAATTTGTGGATGCGGAAAAAGAAAAAACGACTGTGTTTGCCCTCTCGAAAAAAACATGGCTTGAAAAGTATAAAATGAGGCAGGAAAAAGGGGCGCCTCTTTATCAGTATTTTCCATGCCAAAAAGAGAAAACGGCGATTGAACAAATTGAAAATCTTCGACAGGGAAACCTGCCTTTTCAAATAACGTCTGTGAAAAATACATTTGATGGTATTTGCGTGGAATATGATTTGCAGTCTGCGTATGCCGGATTTCCATGTGTGAAGTCGCTTATCTTTGGCGGAAAGACGGATGCTGTTTGCAAGCGGGTGCTCTGGAATCTTTGCAAAGAGAAGCAGATTGACTGTTATCAGCTGACATCGGAGGCAGAACAGGGAAGAAAGCAGTTAAAGGATGAGGATTTTAAAATTAATGACGAGGAAGAAGTAGATTTGCTGATTCGGCTTGTTGAGCGGATTTGCCGCAGTCAGGAGAAAATTGATGAGCGTTGTGAACGCTTTCAAGTTATGATTTCGATGGGAAATGTGGACGCCGGAATTATTGAAGAGATTCTTTCGGTTGTTGCTGACCAGCTGACAGATACCTATTTTTTGAAAATTTCCATGAATCAGTTGTGTAATAGAATGCAGAGAGAAGTGCAGAGAGTTTCACTTCCAAAACAGGTAGAGAAGTTGATTGAAGATGTAAGTCAGATGGTGGAACGCGTAAATCAATCGCTGCAGGAATTGACTGAGTCTGTGCCGGACGCTGCGGAAAAGGGCTGGATTCACAAAAATGATGTAGAGCGTATTACAAAATCAATTGAGAGCGCCAAAAAGATTTTGCAAATTGTCAATCAAATTGAGTGGTATGCAGACGATACGCATTGATTAGAAGGAATTACATGAAAAATAACACACAAAAGATACTAAAAACTAATAGTAATTTTATAGAATGTTCGTTGTATAATTCCCACAAAGTATTAGAATGAAGTCAGAGAGTTTTGAGTGGAATGAAAGGAGTCATTCTATGAAGAGAAAAAATCAAAAGGCGATGGCACTTCTCATGGTAACAGCACTTAGTATTTCGAGTGTTTTTACGATGCCTGCAAGTGCTAAATCAGCGAAACCAAAGTTAAGCAAAAAGCGTATTACCATGTGGGCAGGGACTAAGAAAAAAGTAACAATTAAAAATGCAAAAGCAGTAAAAAAAGTGGTGTGGAAAAGTGGCAAAAAATCGGTTGTTATCCTGAAGAAAAAGACGAAAAAGTCAGTTCAGTTAGTTGCCAAAAAAGCAGGGAAAGCTACGGTGACAGCAAAGGTAAAAGCAGGATGGAAAATGTATAAACTTTCGTGCAAAGTTACGGTTAAGAAAAAGACAGGAACTACCGTTGTTCCACCGGTGAATACACAAGAACCTGCGGTAGTAAATCCGGGGGATTCTTCCTCTGTGGTAAAAACTGCGGAGCCTGTGAAAGAGCCGACAGAAGAGCCAACAAGGAAGCCGGCAGTGACAGCAACTGCAAGTCCAACGGCGACCCCGACTGCGGTGCCAACGCAAAAGCCGACGGCGACCCCAACTGCGGTGCCAACGCAGAAGCCGACAGCGACTCCGACTACAGAGCCGACAAAGAAACCAACGGCAACTCCGACTGCGGTGCCAACGCAGAAGCCGACTGCGACCCCAACTGCGGTACCAACGCAGAAGCCGACTGCGACCCCGACTACGGCACCAACAACGGTACCGACTCAGACACCAACGGCTGCACCGACCCAGAAGCCGGCGACGGAGAAAGTGACGCTTGCAATTGACAATACGTTTATTAATTCTTCTGCGTATTCGAGTGTGTGGAATGGAACGGTTTATAACCTGCTTCCACTGATTACGGCATCCGGACACAAAGTATCGGATTTTACACAGGTAAATGTTACAATCAACCTTTTGGATGCAAACAAAAATATTATTGAAAATACAGGTGGCGCATCGATTAAGTTGTCAGTTAAAAACAGCGACTGGGCTGGTTTTGTTGATGCCAATGGTATGCAGAGCGGTAAGGAGCAGGGCTTACAGTTAGATGCTTACCCGAGCGGACAGACGGCACTTTATTTGGTTGTTCAGAATTCTACAGAGGCGGTGAAATACATTCAGATTACATCTGTTGTTATGGAGAACAAAGGGAAAAAAGATGCGACGGAGGCAATTGGATCGTATCAATCGCTTGCGTCTCTCGGTGAGAAATATGGTTTCAAATTTGGAACAAATATCAATGAGGCGGCACTGAAAAATACTGAGCTTACCAAACTCATTAAGTATCATTTTAACAGTACGACGTTCAGTAATGAAATGAAGGCGTATTCGCTTTTGAGCCAGTCTGCTTCACAAAATGCATATGTGGATGAAAATTCACCGGCAGTTATGAACTTTACAAAGGCAGATTCGATGGTTGCGTATGCGGTTGAAAACGGATTATCCATTCGCGGTCATGTGCTTACCTGGGATGCCGATATGTGCGATTGGTTTTTCCGCGAAGGCTATAAGAAGGATGGTGCTTATGTCAGCGCAGACGTCATGAAAAATCGTCTGAAGATGTATATTGATGAAGTAATGACGCATTTTGAAGAAAAATATCCGGGCGCGATTTACTGCTGGGATGTTGTTAATGAAGCGGTTGCCGACAATGCGGGTGAATTTGCGGATGATGATGTGCGTCATGTACGGCAGGTTCGCGGTGGCAAGACGAATCTTTTCTACGATTACATTGGCAGTGATTATGTGGAGCTTGCGTTCCGGTATGCATATGAGACAAGAGCAAAATTACAGGCGGCAAACAGTAAGACAAACATTAAACTGTTCTACAATGATTATAACACGTTTGCAACCTACGGCGCAAATAAGAGAGATGCCATTATTCAACTGGTAAAGAGTGTCAACAGTTTTGCATCCGATGGAAATGGCGGTTACCTGAAGCTCTGCGATGGCATTGGTATGCAGAGTTACATCGGTGGCTATGGACAGCAGAGTGGATGTATGAACGACAATGACATTACCTTAGTGAAAAATGCGATTGAGAAATTTGCAGAAAATAATGTTGAAGTTCACGTAACAGAACTTGCCGTCCGCAATTACGATAATGATGCAGAGCCGGAGCATGCAGCCTTTTACAAGAAACTCGTGCAGACATATGTGGATATTAACAAGGCGGCACAGGCAGCAGGAAAGACCGGACCGATTACGAGCCTTTCCATTTGGGGCTTGTTTGACGCACCATATCTGTCAACGGCAGATTACAGCTACAAAATGAACGGACCATACTGTGGTCTGTTTACGGAATTGTATCAGCCAAAACAATCCTTTAAGGAAGTTTATGAGGTATTGGCGGCAGAGTAAAATACAAGCAAAGTCTTTCTACGAAATTACGGAAAACAAAAAAAGTGCCGGAGCATCGCAGTGGAAAATGCGAATTTCCGGCACTTTTTTCTTTATTATTTTGCAGCTATTACGCTGACTTTAATTTTAGCGGTTACACCATTTTGGGCAACGGCATAAATTGTCGCATGCCCTGCTTTTTTTGCTCTGATTTTACCCTTCTTTGATACGGTCAGTACAGAGGAATCGCTCACAAGGTAGCGGATTTTTTGAATGTGCCAGCAGGTTTTTTTCCCTTTTGGTACAATTACTTGTGCTCGTATTTTCTTAGTGCTTCCGGCCTTTAAAGAAAGTTTTTTACCACTGCGGATTTTTACGCGCGAAGGATTTTCATAAGTTTTACTTCCTTTCGTCAGCGAATGTAATTCCAGTGATTTACTGATTGCAGTTTTTTTCTTCCCGATAATGCGGTAAGCCGTAATACGGTATTTATACCACGTATCTTTTTCACAGTTTTTGTGGGTGTAAGAAGTGGTTGTTCGGTTTTTAATATCAGCAATTTTCTTTACTTTACGCTCTTTTCCGTTTTCGTTGCAGGCAGAGGCGTAAATGAAATATCCGTCCGCATTTTTTACCGGATTCCAGAAAAGTTGGTTAGCGTTTTTGCTCGCTTTTACCGGTTGAATCAGCTTTTTGCTTACGGAAGCTTTGACTGGTTTTTTCGTAGGTGCTACGGTTGGCGCAGCGGTTGGAACTTGAGTTGGAACAGTCGTTGGTGCTATGGTTGGTGTCATCGTCGGAGTCGCCGTTGCCCGCTGCGTTGGAGTGACAGTCGGCGTAGTGGTTGGTGTGGCAGTCGGTGTAGCAGTTGGTGTAGCAGTTGGTGTAGCAGTCGGTGTAGCAGTTGGAGTCGGGCTTGGGGATGGTGATGGTGTCTGTCCCACTTCGGTTGGTTCCGGCAGAGGTCTGTATTTATCGTAATAAACTTTAAGTATCGTGGCATTGTTTGGCTTAACAATTCCAAATGTAGTAGTATCATCTCCACCCTGCATATATCCATCGGGCTCCTTAATTTCTGCATAAACGGTCTTCCCAATGTAGGTTGGGGGGCTTACGTATTCGTTCAGCAGTTTATAGTTACCATCTTCTGTTTCCTGATAGTAGAGTACCTTATAGGTTGTTTTCTCCGGTTCATAATACAAATTCATTTGGTAATGTGTATCCGCGTTTTCGAGTGTGACGCGGGACTCCTGCGGTGTGATTGTGCTTATGTGATAGTAATCATTACTATATTTTGTCGCATAGCTGGGATCTGCTTCAGCCACAGTGACAGTGTCGCCAACGGCACCTGTCATAACCTCGGAAGATTCTGCCTTTACATAATATTCTGTGTTCGGATTAAACTTCCAGTAATTGATTTGATATGATGCCTCTTCGTCAATTGGTTTATACTTATTGGTAAACTGGAAGGCGTGCAAAGTTGTATTCGCCTTGGAGGCATTGATTGATGAAGAAAAACCAATCAATGCCTTTTTGTTGTCAAAACGGGAGTGAAGGTCAATTTCTTTTTCAATCTGCGGTTTGGCAGGTCTTTTCGCATTGGCAAAATCGCCATTGGCATAGCGGACATACATTTTGTCACCATCATAATCAATCCATACGGTAAAAAGCCTGTCATTTACTCCTGCGTCTGCAAAACGCGTGGCACAGGTGGAAGAATCACTGACCTTGTTACTCTTTTTTGTGGTGTCCTGATAGGCAGCTTCTAACTTATCTGTGTCATCCAGAACGCCACCTGCACAGGCATCAAAATAAGCAAGATTTTCGTACGCCGTATAGGTTTTACCGTCTTTTGTTTTTTCTACCGTTTTCATCGGGTCAAGACCGTTTAGGTAATAAATGGCATCGTGACGGGCATGGTCGCTGTTTAGCGTGATGCCGATATGGTCAAAGCGCTCGGCATACTTGTAATTGCGATAAGTCACGTACTCTCTGCCGTCCGCGCCTTCAAAGGGATTCTCTTTGTTTTCGTAGTCGTTTTTCCCTGTATAGGTTTGGTCTTTGTGAAAGTATAATTGATTATCATAATCCCAGCTTGCATAGTAATACATGCGGTTTACATCATATCCAAGGCCTGTATGTTTCATGTCGCAATAAGAACCATTATACTGGGAATCCATTTCGACCATGAGGCTTTTTTCGTTATTTTGCATGCCGAATGTATAGGTGTTTCCACCATAATCCATGTCCGAAAGATAATCCGTTTGATACAGAAGAAAGGCAAGACCATCGCCGCCGACCTCTCTGGCGAATTCTTCGCCCCCTGCCTGTTCGGTGTTGACACAGGCATCCGGAAGTGAAAAGGTGAATTTTGTGGAAAACTGCGATTTGCCATTTAGTGGAACCAGTTGATTTAACATAGCGCGTGTGGAACGGTAGTCAGTAAAACTATTATCCGGATCTTCCTCGGCTGCGGATTCAGGTGCAGAATACGGTTTTATCAAATCAAACAGCCGGATTACTTTTTCCGGAGTTTCCTTCTTGGAATATGGATTTTTTCGTATGCCGAAAGTATCATTACTGGGCGAACGAGTCTGAGTTGCATCTTTACCCTGTCTTCTTTGAGAGGCAAGCATCCAGGATTCTTCCTTAAATTCCTCTCCGGTACCCTCGCCCTCGGCAAAAGTCATTACGGCAGGCTCTGCTGCCGCCGCTTTTTTGGTCTGATTTAAGGATGATGTTACCGGTACATTTGCCAGGGGGAGTACCAGCCCCAGAAGAAGAGACGCAATCAAAAGTCTCTTGTGAAATTCTTTCCTTGTCATAATATCCCTCATTTCTTTTTAGTGTTTACCCAATGAAATGTAAAATCATATTTCTTCGTGTCTCAAAGCAAGAACAAAAATCGATTTGGGTTGCAACTCAATTATAACATAAGAGAAATTATTGCGTCAATGAAAGAATTGCCTGCTCAAATCACCAAGATGCCCTTGTGGTTTATGAAAAATATAAAACACCGATTTTTCCTTGTATTTTATATACGCTTATGATACTATTGGAATAGATAATACTTTATACAAAACACATAAATATACCACAAAACAGATAATATATTATCTGTAAAAACAACACATAAAGGTGACATAAAATGGCGAGACTAATATGGGAGACAGCAGAGGAAATCGATATGAAGCTGGCGGGCAGAATACGAGGGATTCGCAAAAGGCGTTCGATTTCCCAGAAAAAATTATCGGAAATGAGCGGTGTAAGTTACGGCTCAATTAAGCGTTTTGAGACGACAGGGCAGATTTCACTACTCTCTTTAACGAAGCTGGCATTTGCTCTGAATGAGGTGGATGAGATACGGAATTTATTTACGGATGTTCCTGTCTCTTATACACATCTGACGCTGCCGACG
>ENA-OYWZ01001146-OYWZ01001146.1-human-gut-metagenome-genome-assembly--contig:-NODE-1146-length-12445-cov-6.986925_pt1 | contig 12445 bp, 6 predicted proteins | sample MGYA00244841_ERZ653414 | MGnify/ENA primary metagenome ERZ653414 (study PRJEB26926, sample SAMN06164894) | human gut metagenome | biome: ENVO:00009003; feature: ENVO:2100002; material: ENVO:00002003... | reverse complement strand
CATGATCATCAGTTTTGTACTCGTCTACGAGCTTATTTCCATGGTTATTGACAAGAATAATCTGCATGACTTCAATACGGCAATTTTTATCCGCTTTTTTATGAAAGCGTGTATTGCAGTCATGCTGTTAAGCAAGACTTTTGACATTGTCATGGCTGTCTTTGATGTGGGAAGCCACATAGTCAATTCAGCAGCGGCAACAATCAGCGGGGAAACCAGTATTGATGTTTCAAGCACGTTGCAGACGATGTTCAATGAGCAGTTCTCGGAGATGAGCATAGGCGAGCTGTTAGGACTGGGGATGGAGACCATGATCGTCAGTTTATGTATGAAAATCATGTCAGTCCTTATCACCGTCATTCTTTATGGGCGAATGATTGAAATATACCTTTATGTATCAGTAGCACCTGTTCCCTGTGCAACCGTAACCAACCGGGAATGGGGAACGATAGGAACGAATTATTTTAAGGGGCTTTGTGCCCTTGCATTTCAGGGATTTTTTATGATGGTATGCGTTGCAATCTATGCGGTGCTTGTGGCTGGTGTGGCAGTGTCCGACAACCTGCATACGGCACTCTGGTCGGTGGCAGCATATACCGTTATTTTATGCTTTTCACTCTTTAAGACTGGTTCATTATCGAAATCTATCTGGAATGCGCACTAAGGGAGGAACGATATGGCAATATCCGTGCAGGTGCCAAAGGATTTGTCCGGTATCAAGACAAAAGTGGCACTGAACTTGACAAAGAGACAGATCATTTGTTTCAGCGGTGCGGCAGTAGCCGGTATACCCTTGTATTTTTTAACCAAGGGACTGATCGGAACATCAGCCGCATCACTTCTTATGATGGGAGCAATGCTTCCGTTCTTCTTTTTTGCGATGTATGAGAAAAACGGGTTTCCGGCGGAGAAGATTTTGTATTTTATGCTCCGGCAGAAGATACTCACACCGGGCATAAGACCATACCGGTCAGAGAACTTATACAAGCAGTTGGAAGAAAAAGAAAAATTACGAAGGGAGGTTCGTTATCTTGAAGAAAAAGCAAAAGGCAGAACCGGAAAGCCGCAGAAAAAGCAGTTATAAAGGCAATAGCAGGAACAACAGTAAAAGTGGCGGTCTTACCTTTTCAGAAAAGAAGCGTCTTATACAGTTAAAGCATATTTTATCGGGAAAGAGCATTGAGAAAGAAAAGCCGACTACCGCACAAAGGACGATCACTTTTGAAAAGATGTTCCGTGACGGTATCTGTCAGGTCAGCCACCGTTATTATACAAAGATGGTGGAATTTTTTGATATAAACTATGAGCTTCTGGAAGTGGATGACCAGGCGGACATACTGGCACAGTACAGCAAGCTCATCAATTATTTTGATCCGTCTGTGAGGTTTGAACTGGTGCTTTTCAACAGGCAGGTCAACGAGCAGATGCTTACGGAACAGTTTGACATTCCGTGGCAGGAGGATGATTTTAACGATATTCGTGAGGAATATACGGAAATGTTAAAGAAGCAGGCGGCAAAGGGCAACAACGGTATCATCAAATCAAAATATCTGATTTTTGGTGTAGAAAGCAACGGCTACAAGGAAGCCAAGAGCCGCCTTAACAACATTGAAAAAGATGTCATACGGAACTTAAACAACATAGGAACCCTTGCGAGGGGACTGGACGGAAAGGAAAGACTGCGCATCCTGCATGAATATTTTAATCAGGATACCATGGAACCTTTCCGTTTTTCATTTAAGGATTTGGCAGAATCCGGTAAGTCGGTCAAGGACTATATTGCACCGCCGGGATTTGATTTCCGCTATCCGAACCGCTTTAAGTCAGGGAATATGTATGGCTGTGTGTCCTATCTGGATATTATCGCACCGAAGTTTACGGACGAGCTGATCAAGCATCTTCTGGATATTGATGCTAATCTTACGATTTCCATGCATATGCAGACGGAAGATCCGGTAAAGGCAATCAAGAAGTTAAAAGCGGTTATTTCCAATATCCAGAAAATGAAGATTGAGGAACAGAAAAAGGCAGTCCGAAGCGGCTACGATATGGATATTCTTCCAACGGATATTGTGACCTATGAAAAGGATACGCTGGAATTTCTGGATGATTTGAATACGAGCAATCAGAAGATGATCAACATGACATTCCTTATTACCTGTTATGGCAGAACCAAGCGGGAACTGGAGAGCTTAATGCAGAGAGTGTCCGGTATCATTCAGCAGGCAAACTGTGACCTCAGATGTTTACAGTATTTGCAGGAACAGGGACTTGTGGCATCCGCACCGATTGGCTGTAATGAAACGGGGATAGAACGTACTCTTGCCACAAAGAGTACCGCAATCTTAGTACCATTCTGCACGCAGGAATTATTTATGCCTGCTCCGGCAATCTATTACGGGTTAAATGCACTCAGTAACAACATGATCATGGCAGACCGCAAAAGGCTCCGTACACCAAACGGAGTTATCTTAGGAACACCCGGAAGTGGTAAGAGTTTTAGTGCAAAGCGTGAGATTTTAAGTTGTTTTCTTATCACAAAGGACGACATTATTATCTGCGATCCGGAGGGCGAGTATTTTGCACTTGTAGCTGCACTTCATGGACAGGTGGTAAAACTTGCCACCAATTCCAAAGACTATCTGAACCCTATGGATATTCAGTTGAGCCATAAGGGGGATAAGGAAGCATTAAAACTGAAATCGGATTTTATCATAACATTATGTGACCTGATCGCAGGTGGCAAGGACGGTCTGGAGAACGATGAGAAAGGCATCATTGACGAATGTATCCGTCATATTTATGACAAGTATTTTGAAAATCCGGTGCCGGAAAATATGCCGATACTGGAGGATTTATACAATGCACTTTTGAAGCATAAGAATCCAAAGGCAGAACGGATTGCAAATAGCCTTGTGCTGTATGTGCATGGTTCCCAGAATTATTTCAACCACCATACTAATGTGGACAGTGGCAACCGTATCATGTGCTTTGACATCAGAGACTTGGGAAATCAGTTGAAAGAGCTGGGTATGTTAATCGTGCAGGATGCGGTGTGGAACAGAGTGTCACAGAACAGGGAGCGAAAGATTGCAACCCGTTATTACTGTGATGAGTTCCACCTTCTTCTGAAGGAGAAGCAGACCGCTATTTACTCTGTGGAAATCTGGAAGCGTTTCAGAAAATGGGGCGGAATACCGACAGGCTTGACGCAGAACGTGGGTGATTTTTTGCGTTCAGAGGAGATTGAAGGTATCTTGGGTAACAGCGACTTTGTATATCTGTTAAATCAGAATGCCAAAGATCAGGCAATCCTCGCTGATAAGCTGGGATTATCGGATAAGCAGTTATCCTATGTCACCAACTCTGAGCCGGGAAGCGGTCTGATACTGTTTGATAATGTGGTTATTCCATTCGTGGATAAATACCCGACAGACACCAAGACCTACAGAATTATGAATACCAAGCCGGAGGAATCGGTGCAGAAGGAGGACGCAGTGTAAATGGCAGAAAAGAGACAAAAAAAGCAGGCAGTAAAGGCATTTGAAAAAGAGACATTTTCCAAGGATAAGGAAGTGACTGGAGCAAATCATACAGAATACAGGCAGGACAACACCTTTTCTGTGGAAAACCAGTTTAGTGCCAGCGAGAAGCCTGTGAGCAATCTGCCACGGGATGCAAACCATGGCAGTCGTACAGGAAATGCAACTTCTGGTCACAGCGTCCAGAAGTCAGAATTTAGTGCCGGGACAGAATTTCAGCAAGGCACTTCTGGTCACAATGTCCAGAAGTCAGAAGCCGATGCGGAAAAGGCATTCTTAAAGGAAAACAGTTTCATGCAGGAGGAACAGCCGGGGGATTCTGACAGCACGATGGAAAATGAGGTTCATGTCAGGGACACCTACCAACGGTCTGAGGAAAAAGGAAAATATCACAAAGGGCGTGTGCAGAGGGAACACGCACACAGAGAGCGTGCGAAGTCAGAAAATACAAAGCAGTCCGATTATGGAGATTTCCAGACAAAGGATGCCACATTTTCGCAGGGACAGGCGGAAGAATTTACCGACAAAAAAGTACAGAAGGCTTTTGATAAGTCGGAAAAGAGTCGTCAGAAGTTACAGAAAGCAAAGGACAAGATGCCGAAAAAGCGGCAGTATGAGATGAAACGTGTCTTTGATGAACAGACCGGAAAAGCAAAGTATGTGGTGGTTCCGGTGGAAGTGGAGAAGCCATTCAAGCCTGACGGACTTGGAAAAGCTGCGGTTCACAAACTCCAGACCGAAAATATGTATTTTGTGCATCGAAAGATTGCAGAGACAGAAAAGGATAATTCTGCTGTGGAGGGTGCACATAAGACAGAACAGCGTGCAGAAGATGTTTACCATTACATGAAATATCACCGCAAGAGCAAGGCACAGAGAAAGCGTGACCGATTAGAGCGATTGCAGAAAAAACAGGTCACAGCGGATATGAAGCTGGAGTATGAGAAATTCATCAGTGAAAATCCACATCTAAAGGGCAACAGTCCAAAGAAGCAGTTGCAAAGGCAGCTACAGAAACAGCGTATCAAGCGTGAGTATGCCAAGGCAAGGCGGGCAGGAGCAGAAGCCAAGACTGCAAAGGAAACATTTACAAAGACAGCCAATGCTGCAACCGGCATTGCAAAGAAGTTACAGGAGATTGCCACAAAAAATAAAACACTGATTATCACAGTGGGTATTTTTGCTCTTCTGCTTATTATGATCATGTCGGCATTATCAAGCTGCGGTTCCATGTTTACCGGAACTGTGACAACAACGATGGCAAGCACATATCTTAGCCTTCCGGCAGAGATTGATGCAGCAGATTTATCTTTTACAGAAAAGGAAATGGAGCTGCAAAACAAGATTGACCGGATTGAAACTGATTATCCGGGATATGATGAATACGATTATAACCTTGGTGCAATCGGGCATGATCCATATACACTGATCAGTTATCTTTCCGCAGTCCATACGGAATTTACTGCCGAGGGGATGGAGAGTGAGATTCAGGAATTATTTGATGCCATGTATTCCCTTACTACTGAGGAAGTGGAGGAGACACGGACAAGGACAGTCACAAAGACCGGAACCAGAACAGTAACAAATCCGGACGGGACTACCCATACCGAGGAATATGAGTACGAGGAGGAAGAAGAATATACCGTAACAATTCTTCGTGTCACACTTACGGTCACACCGCTTGAGAGCATTGTAGCCGGACGCATGGACAGTGAGCAGACGGAAATTTTTGGAGCCTATACGGAGACAAAAGGCGGCTTACAGGTCTTTGCTTCTCCGGTTGATTATTACTGGTATTACTATATCAGCAGTTATTACGGATACCGGAAAAATCCAAACACCGGAGCTGAGGAGCTTCACAGGGGTGTGGACATAGCAGTACCGACAGGAACGCTCGTGTATGCAGCCCATGACGGAACGGTTACGGAAGCGGCTTACGATTCATACTATGGGAATTATGTGGTGATTACGGACAGCAAGGGATATAGCACAAAATATGCCCACATGGACAGCTTAAATGTATCCGCAGGGCAGAGTATAAAAAAGGGTGACAATATAGGCAAAAGCGGAAATACAGGAAGCAGTACCGGAAGCCACCTTCATATTGAATGTCTGTATAACGGGGTGTATTATAACCCGTTATTTTATTTTGAAGCAGGAGAACAGACCATTTATGGGGAAACAACGGGCGGCACCGGAGGAGGAACCGGCAATGTGATACCACCGGAGTCCTATGACGATGCAACGGTGCAGACGCTTATGCGGGAAGCAAACAGATATCTGGGAATGCCATACACCTTTGGAGGAACAGCTCCGGCAAGTTTTGATTGTTCAGGCTTTGTATGTTGGGTATTTACAAACAGCGGCGTACATAACCTGCCAAGAACCACCGCACAGGGCATTTATGACCAGTGTACTCCGGTATCAGCGGCAGACGCAAAGGCAGGGGATATTATCTTTTTTACCGGAACTTATAATGCGGGACGTCCGGTTACACACGTTGGTATCTACTGTGGAAACGGTACGATGGTGCATTGCGGTGATCCAATTCAGTACACATCAATCAATACTTCTTACTGGCAGAGCCATTTCTATGGTTTTGGAAGATTGAATTAGCGAAGGGAGGAATTATTTTTGTCAGTAGAACGAATCAATTCACAGCTTAAAAAGGTCAGAGAGCAGATAGCACAGCTACAGGCAAAGGAAAAAGACCTTGCAGAACAGAAACAGATGGCGGAGGATGCCGAAGCCATGAAGATCATACGAAAATATAAAATCTCATCCGAGCGATTGCAGATGCTTAATAAGCTCAGTGAGGATGAAGTCAGAAATTTATTACAGAAACGGGAACAGGAAAAGGAGGATTCGACCAATGAAAATGAAGAAGTTATCCGTTAAGGCACTAATGTCCCTGATACTGTCGGCAATACTTTTTTGTATGCCGGTCGGGGCATTTTTTGCAAACAGGGCAAATACTGTGGAGGTTCATGCAGAGGATACCGCAGAGCAGAAAACAGAAAGTGCGGCAGAGGAAAGCAGTGCAGAAAGCACAGCGTCCGGTAATGATAACAAGGACAGTTCCGGTAGTGGAGAAAATCACACAGAGCAGTCCACAGAGAATGCAACGGAAAATTCCACAGAAGGCACAACTGAGGAGACACAGCCTGCCGCAAAATGCACCTGCAAGGAAAAATGCAGTCAGTATGCGGTGGATGAGGATTGTGAGGTGTGTGCAAAGGATTACAAGGAATGTGCTTATATCAATCCGAGCGTAAAAATTACAATCAATACACCTTCTGGGTGGCATAACGATACCACGAAAGTAACAGTCAAGGTGGAAGATACGATAGTTTCCGGTAATTTTACCATTCAGACAGTAAAGGCAAAAGTCGGACAGAATGGAAGCTGGACGGACATTACCGAGGATATGCACATAGAGATTTCCGAGAACAGCACCATTTATGTGCAGGTCACAGACCAGAAGGGCAAGACCTACGAGAAAAACCGCTACATCAAGTGCTTTGATTTTACAAAGCCTACCTTAAATGCGGTAGTCAGCGACGGTCTTTTGAGCATTCAGGCACATGATACGGATTCCGGTATCAAGGCAATCTATGTCAATGGATATGAATTTACCGACCATACGAATGGAGCCTTGAATATCCGTCTGCAACAGTTCGATGCAGGGTATCAGTATTTCACGATTTCTGCCATGGATAATGCAGGAAATACCTCTGAAATCTATAAAACAGCCAATCCGTATTACACCGATCCGGAGAATAAGGACAGCAATGAAAAAGATCCGGCACAGCAGCTTCCGGTGGATGCGTCTGCAACCAAGCCAAACTCTGCAACCGCACAGGTCACAGAGCATACGAAAACGGATGTGAATGGAAATACAGTTTCCCAGACAGGCAGTGGAACAACTTCCAGCAGTTCCGCAACAGCAAAGCAATCTCCAAGTACGGGAGATACTTCCAAGGATGCAGACCAGAGCAGTGACAGCCAGACCACAGAAAAAGGCAAGGAATTTTACACAATCCAGACTGCATCCGAGAAAGTATTTTATCTGGTAATTGATCGTGATGGGGAAGATGAAAAGGTGTATTTCCTTACAGAAGTCAGTGAAAACGACCTGCTGAATACCACAACGGATAACAGCGAGACACTTCCGAAAAATTCAGCGGCATTGGAATCTGCAATCCCTACCAAAGACAGCGCATTATCAAACAATAATGCTGATACCACAGGAGAGAAAACACAGGGAACAGAAAGTGTTGAGGACAGCACCGAAGATAGCACGGAGGATACAAGTGAGCCGAAAGAGGATACCGCAAAAGCAGATGGTTCCGGCTTTACATATATTTTAATGGGCATTGCTGCGGTAGCTGTGATCGGAGTGGTATATGTTGTGAAATCCAAGAAGAAAAAGGAAAACTTCATTGATGAGGATGAAGATGAGGACGAGCTTGACGAGGACTACGATTATGATGACGAGGAAGAAACCGAGCAGGATTTCGACGAAGCATTCATAAATGGTGGAGATGATACAGAATCAGTAGACACAGACGAGAATGACAATGAAGATAACAACAACGAGAATGATGAAGAAAATGGGGAGGAATAGAGATGGAGCTTGTAATTGCAGAGAAGCCGAGTGTGGCACAGAGCATTGCGGCAGTTCTTGGTGCCACACAGCGTAAGGACGGATATTTGGAAGGCAATGAGTATCTGGTATCATGGTGTGTGGGACATCTGGTAGAACTGGCACAGCCGGAAAGCTATGAGGAAGCATGGAAGAAATGGAGCTATGAGAGCCTTCCAATCATTCCGCAGGAATGGCAGCATGAAGTGAAAAGTGATACAAAAGCACAGTATCAGATTTTGAAAAAGCTCATGCATGATGACAGGGTAGATGCTGTTGTGTGTGCAACCGATGCCGGAAGGGAGGGAGAATTGATTTTCCGCCTGACCTACAACATGGCAGGGTGCAGAAAACCGATGAAGCGGTTATGGATTTCTTCCATGGAGGAGAGCGCTATCCGTGACGGCTTCCATAATCTTCGTCCAGGCAGCGACTATGATAACTTGTATCATTCAGCATTATGCAGGCAGGAAGCAGACTGGCTTGTGGGTATCAATGGGACAAGACTTTTTACGGTATTATATGGCGGTAAGGCATTGAAGGTTGGCAGAGTGCAGACACCGACACTTGCCATGCTGGTGGATCGTGAAAGTAAAATCATGAATTTCAAGAAAGAAGCCTATTATATGGCTCACATCATTGGAAATGGTCTGGATGCGGTATCAGAGCATATCAGTGATAAAACGGAAGCAGAGAGGATTGCAGGAGCCTGTGAAAACGGACAGGCTCTTGTCACTTCTGTGATAAAGGAAGAAAAGTGGGTGGCACCACCGAAACTCTATGACCTTACCACACTCCAGAGGGATGCAAACCGTCTGTTTGGCTTTACTGCCAAGCAGACATTGGAATATACGCAGAGCCTTTATGAGAAAAAGTTAGTGACTTATCCAAGAACAGACAGCCAGTATCTTTCCGATGACATGGAAGGTACTGCAAAAAATGTGATCGAAGCGATTTTCAATTCTCTGTTATTTGAACAGAATATCATGTTCAATCCAGATATTAAAAGAATTTTGAACAGCAAGAAAGTGACGGACCACCACGCAATCATTCCTACCATGGAGATCATCAAGCAGGACTTAAAGGCAATCCCGGAGAGCGAAATGAAGATACTTTCCCTTTGTGCAAACCGTCTGCTGTGTGCGACCGGGGAGAAGCACATTTATAATTCCACAAAGGCAGTGATTACCTGCAACAATACTGTATTTAAGGTATCTGGCAAGGAAGTGTGGAAAAATGGATGGAAGGAATTTGAGGATTTCTTCAAAAATTCCTATAAAACCGCAGAGGATAAATCGGATGCAGAGGAAGAAAAGAAGCTGCCGGAGCTTCGTGAGGGCATGATGATTGCAGTGGAGCAGACAAAGGTTTCCGAGCATTTCACACAGCCGCCAAAACATTACACTGAGGACAGCCTGCTGTCCGCCATGGAGAGAGCCGGAGCAGAGGATATGGGCGATGAAGTGGAGAGAAAAGGACTTGGCACACCTGCCACCAGAGCTGACATTATTGAAAAACTGGTAAAAGACGGATTCGTAAAGCGTGAGAAAAAGCAGATGATTCCGACAGAGGACGGAATGAAGCTGATCACGATACTTCCGGATGTAGTAAAATCTCCGAAACTGACTGCTGACTGGGAAAATGAGCTTACACTTGTATCCAAAGGAGAAGTTGCTGCAGAGCAGTTTATGTCTGGTATTGAAGCAATGGTAACTGATCTTGTAAAGACCTATCACAGCGTTAGTGATGAGCAGAAAGCCATGTTTGGCACAGGCAAGGGTGAACAGGAAGTGCTAGGTAAATGCCCGAAATGTGGTGCTGATGTAGTCAAGGGAAAATTTGGAGCGTACTGTACCGGGAAATGTGGCATGAATGTTGGCAAGGCATTTGGGGTAACACTTTCAGATTCTCAGGTCAGGAGCCTACTTCAAGGAAAAAAGATACTTGTAAAAGGTCTGAAAGGAAAGAAGGGCAGTTATGATGCGTACCTGATTCCAGAGAGTGTAGAGGAATTTTCCTATACGAAAGATGGTAAAGAAATCAAGGGGTTTCAGTATAAATTTAAGATGGAATTTCCACAGACGAAGGGAAAGCAGGGGTAGGAATGTAACTGTTATTGTGATATAGTTTTGTAAAGATAAATTGAACTTTGCGACATTTGCAGTATAGAAACATGGAGGATATACATGGAATATTATTTTACATATTTTATAGTATTCAAAAGTAATGACAATGGTTTTAGCGGACCTATAGTTTTATTTGGAAATTCAGAATCCATAAAAAAGAATAATAATGGGACAATGCATTTGTTAGATGATGATTTGAATGGAACATTAGGTGCAATAGAGTATATAATGCATTTGCCTAGGAATGTATTTGATATATATGATTTAGATGAAGAATTTATGGCATTATCATATGATACACCGCATCAAATTGTTCTTGTTCCAGATTATATACTTGTTAATCAAAATATAGATAACATTGCCCCCACCATATTTATATTAACTGAAGATTGCAGTAAAGATATAAAAAGTAACTGTGAGAAAAGAAATCCATTGTTAGGAACATACTATACTCATGAGTTAAACCAGGAATTGATCAAAAAGCAATGGGAAAAAATTTGGTTGCTTAAAAGAAAAAATGATTTTGAATTTGATGCAGTTAAGGATATTAACATTCACTTTAGGTTAGAAGGAGAAAAACTAAAAGCATTACCGGCGCTTTATCTTAGTCGACAATTTGGAGAAACAAATAATTTATTGTTAGAAATATTCAATTGTAGTGAGGTAGAGAAAAAGTGTATTGACATGCAATGGAAAAACATATCGCACCTTAACACCTTGATTTCAATGAAAAAAAAAGGCATAACTTGTTGGGATGATAAGGCTAATAAAGTATATGATGATGAAATTGTTAAGCAAATGTATAAATTTGATATTAGTGTTGTGATAACTTTCCCTGGCATTCCTAAATCACAAAAAAAGTATGGTTTATCTGCTAGTATTTTATCTGAAAATGAAAAACGAGCTATTAGGATAATGGGAGTGCATAGAGCAATTGCACGTGGTGGAATTTTAATGGAATTATCATGTGTAAAAGAAGAACTGTATAAAAAATATGGAGAGCTTGAACAAAGATGTAAGGATGGAACAAATAACAAATATATTTGGAAGACATTTAGCGATTTAGGAAAGTTACTGGGTTGTTGTTTTAATAGTTTTCAAATAGAAGTGCTAAAAAGAGCAAAAGATATTACTATATTTTCTGATTTTCCAATAGGATTAGCAATTTTAGAAAATGATGAAGTCCCATTGCAATGTTATAAAAATATTTCTTATAGACCGTTGACCCCATTAACTAGACAATTGCAATTGGAATTACTTAAAAAAAACCAAGTCTATTTAGGGAAAAAATGTAAAGTTGCTATAGCGGAATGCATTATCAATAATGATGAGAACAAATATGTATATCAAATGAGTGATTTGGTGCGTAGTACTTTGATTGATATGACAAAAAAATATGATGGTTTTTCAGTTATTTATCAACAAACTTATAGCGTTGAAAGTATACTTAAATTTATTAAGAACAATCAGGATGCAGATATATTATACATTTCAGCTCATGGATATTATAATATCAAAAAGAATATGGCTGGAATAATGGTTGGTGAAGAATTTTGGATGGCTTCTGAGGATATTATGGTACCTCCAATAGTGATATTAAGTGCGTGTCATTCTAGTCCAAGAGGAATGGGGGCTGTTAACATAGCAGATATGTTTATTCGTAATGGAGCTATTTCAGTTTTAGGAACATTTATTCCAGTAAATGCGCATAGAAACTTGATTTTAATGACAAGATTGTTTACGTATATTGTTGAGGCTCAACATAAAAATAGACAATATAGGACATTAAGTGACGCATGGTGTGGTGTAGTTGCGACAAATGCCATACATGAATTAATGGCTGAATCAAAAAGTTTTAATAAGTGGATGCATGATACAAATAGTAAAGGAAAGCCGAGAATAATTGAATTTCAATTAGAAAGATGTATTGGAAAGTTACGGTCAACACATATTTATTCAGATACTATAAAAATCGTTAAAGAAATGTTAGCAGAAGAAGGAATGGAAGGAAAGTTTGGAAATATACTTAGTACACAAGACTTTTTCCCAGAATCTTTCTTTTATCAACTTATTGGATATCCAGAAAATATTTTTTTATATAATGATATTTTTGAAGAAGCGTACAGCAATTC
>ENA-OYWZ01001143-OYWZ01001143.1-human-gut-metagenome-genome-assembly--contig:-NODE-1143-length-12462-cov-4.524462_pt1 | contig 12462 bp, 9 predicted proteins | sample MGYA00244841_ERZ653414 | MGnify/ENA primary metagenome ERZ653414 (study PRJEB26926, sample SAMN06164894) | human gut metagenome | biome: ENVO:00009003; feature: ENVO:2100002; material: ENVO:00002003... | reverse complement strand
CCGATGCCGTCGAATCCGTTGCGGGGAATTGCGGCGAACATGTCGCGGATCGTGTCGATAAGTCCGAATTCAGTCATGTCGAATGGCGGTTTGTGCGGAGCGGCGGCGTTCGGGTAAATTGAACGGACGCGGCCGAAGTCCGGAATGTAGCAAAGATACGAATAAGCCGAGCGCAAAAGCAAATTTTATTTGTATTTTGCCGAGGCGCGTCTTATCTTCTACAAAGATAGCGAAAGCCGAGAGCAATTATGAGAACTTGTTCTTGAAAATTGCCGAACCGCATCCTGTCTTCTGCAAAGATAGCCAAAGCCGGGAGGATACGAAAATTTATTTTCGGCGCCCGGGTCGTCCCGACTTTCGGACGGGTGTGAAATGTGTGTGAATTCGATGCGAATCGGAGGATCTTGCGGCGTATATCCGGGTTTTTCACTATTTTTGTAAGCAGGAATGACGAAGGCGTGCCCTTCGTGCCGTTTGTCTGGCTGGGGATAGTCGGAGCGCTGCCTGTGCTGTGGATGTTTTCGGGATTTTCGGCTCGTCGAAGTGTCCGTTTTCGGATTACGACGGAAGATATTCGGAACGATGCGAGTTCTGTCTGTCGGGTGCTCGTGCGTAAAGGATTGGTGCGCGATCGAATGGCGGAAAAGCTTCGGATAGAGGCGGATTCCGGATTCCAGGTGTAATTTTGATTTGAAACGATATAATTTAACAAGAAGCTGTATGTGGGGAGAGAAGAAAACCAAGATCGTAGCCACGTTGTCGGATTTCCGCGCCAACGAAGAATTTGTACGCGGCCTTTTCGAGGCCGGAATGGACGTAGTACGCATCAATTCGGCGCATGTGACCGAAGAGGGGGCCGCGAAGATCGTCGAGGCGGTGCGCCGGGTCAATCCGGCGATTCCGGTCATTCTGGATACCAAAGGACCTGAAATCCGTGTGACGGCCGTGGCCGACGAGTACGGCGGTGCGATCGGCTTTCAGACCGGGGAGCGCGTGAAGGTGCGCGGGACGGCCGATGGCGAACCTTCGACCCGCGATACGATCTACTTCAACGTGGCGACGGTGGTACGCGATATCGCGGTCGGTGCGCGGTTGTTGATTGCCGACGGGGAGTTGGAACTCCGCGTGACGGACAAGACCGACGAGGAGCTGATGTGCGAGTTCGTGCGGGGCGGCACGCTGCGGTCGCGCAAGAGCGTCAATGTGCCGGGGATGAAGATCGACCTGCCGTCGGTGACGGAAAAAGACCGCCGCTTCATCGAATGGGCCGTGAAGAACGACGTCGATTTCATCGCTCACTCCTTCGTGCGGAGCGCCGGGGACGTGCATGCCGTGCAGGAGATTCTCGACCGTTACGACAGTCCGATCAAGATCATCTCCAAGATCGAGAACCAGCAGGGGATCGACAACCTGGACGAAATCGTCGAGGCTTCGTACGGGGTGATGGTCGCCCGGGGCGATCTGGGGGTCGAACTTCCGGCCGAGGCGATTCCCAACGCGCAGCGGCGTATCGTGGAGCGTTGCATAGCCGCCAAACGACCGGTGATCATCGCTACGCAGATGCTCTATTCGATGGTGCGCTCGCCCCGTCCGACTCGGGCCGAGGTGAGCGACGTGGCCAGTGCCATTTACGAGCGCGTGGATGCCGTGATGTTGAGCGACGAAACGGCTATGGGCGACTATCCGGTGGAGGCCGTGAGTACGATGTCGCGCGTGGCCCGCGAGATCGAGAAGGACGAAACGCATTTTACGCCGATGATCGATATGAACATGGTTTCCGTGAACCACGAGATCACGGCGCAGTTGGCGCGTTCGGCGGTGCGGGCCAGTACGAACTTGCCGATTCGCTATGTGGTGCTCGATACCGCGACCGGACGCACGGGCCGTTATCTGGCCGCTTTCCGGGGCCGGTGTCAGGTCCTGGCGGTTTGTTATACCCGTCATGCGCAGCGTATTCTGGCTCTTTCGTACGGCGTCGTGCCGATCCTGCGTGAACAGCAGTCGCACGAACGCTATCAGGATCGTTACCACTTCGTGATCGACGCCCTGGATTTTATCCAGCGCAAGCATGCGATCGAACCGACCGATCTGCTGGCTGTGGTGGGCGGCAGCTTCGATTCGAAATACGGCGCTTCGTACCTCGAGATTTCGAGCGCCGAACGGTTCCGCGAGCGGGATGCCGTGTGCGACGGCTGCTAAATCCGAAGGGTCGTGGGAGGTGAATTGCGGGACAAGGTCGCAAGCGGTGTAGCGTGGAGCATTGCCGAAAAGGTAGGCTCCATGTTGCTGCAAATGGGGGTGAGTATCGTCATCCTCCGGTTGCTGACGCCCGAGCAGATGGGTATTATGGCTATTCCCGTGGTTTTTTCGTCCCTGGCACTGGTGATGGTGGACAGCGGTTTCTCGCAGACCCTGATCCGAAAGGCGGTGCCGTCGGAGGAGGACTACAAGTCGGTATTCGTCTTCAATATCGCGGTTTCGGTGCTGCTGTACCTGCTGTTGGTGGGGGCGATGCCCTGGATCGCCCGTTTTTACGGGATGCCCGAGTTGGTGCGGATCGCTCCGGTGTTGTTCCTGCTTGTGCCTCTCAATGCCCTGTGCGTGATTCAGAATACGATTTTCACCCGGCAGTTCCGTTTCGCCCGGCTTTCGAAGGTCGTTTTTACTTCGTCGCTCGTAAGCGGACTGGTGGCTATCGGTATGGCTTGGGCCGGATGCGGTATCTGGAGCCTGGTGGGGCAACGGGTAGTGGCGATGGGTGTACGGGCCATGTTGCTGTGGGGGTTGAGCGACTGGCGCCCTCGGGCGGCTTTCGACGCGGGCCGTCTGCGTGCGATGGCTCCGTATAGCTTCCGGTTGCTGGCGACCGATCTGATTTCTTCCGTTTACAACAATGTTTCCCAGCTTTTCGTCGGGAAGCTCTATGCTGCGGATGTGCTGGGCTTTTTCAACCAGGCGCAGAAACTCAAGGAGCTGCCCGTGACATCGACCATGCAGGCCGTTCAGAGCGTGACTTTTCCCGCGCTTTCCAAGATCGCGGACGACGAGCGTAAATTCGCCGAGAGCTACCGGCAGGTAGTAATGATCGTCGCTTTCGTGATGCTGCCGATGATGGCCGGTCTGATTGTCGTCGCTCCTGAAATGGTGGACAGTCTGCTCGGGGAGAAGTGGATGCCGATGGTTCCCTATTTTCAGGTTATTTCGCTGGCCGGAATGTTCGCTCCGATCGCTACGGTTTCGAATAATGTGCTGAAGGTGAAGAGCAACGGTCGGATCATCGTGCGGCTGGAAGTGGTCAAGAAGGTAGTGATGACCCTGGTCCTGATCCTGACGATCCCGCACAGCGTGCTCGCCGTGACGTGGGGCCTGTCGGCGATGGCTTTTTTCGAAATGATCCTCAATTTTGGCGCGACGACCCGGTATGCGGGGCTGACGGCAGGTCGTTTTCTGCGGACGTTGCTGCCTATAGCTTCTGCGACGGCGGCGATGTTCGGTGTGGTTTGGGCTTTCGGACACTTCACCAGCTTCGCACCTCTGCCTACGTTCCTATTGAAAGTGGCGGTCGGCGTGGTCTGTTACGCTGGGTTCGGAGCGTTGTTCCGGCTCGAAGCGATGCGGGTCGCGTGGGAATTAGTAAAAAAGCTCTTCCGGTAAAGGAAGAGCTTTTTTATATCCGGTTTAACCGTTTTCGATCAATGCGAAACCATGTCGAATTTGTTCGGGTATCGCCGGGTACCGGAAACGGAGAAGGCTATTATGCGTAAACCTTCGGGGTTCTTTCGCCGCGCAGTACACTCAGGGCGTTGAGCATCAACGCACCCATTTCGTCTTCGCCCGGATAGATGAAGATCGGGGCGAGGAACGAACAGTGTTCGCGGATTACGTCGTTCACCGGTTCGTTGTACGCCACGCCGCCCGTAAGCAGGATGGCATCCACCTGACCTTTGAGAACCGCAGCCATCGCGCCGATCTCCTTGGCGATGCTGTAACTCATCGCGTCGAGCACGGCTTTGGATTTCTGGTCGCCCTTTTCGATGTCGATGCAGATCTGTTGCACGGAGTTCTGGTTCAGGTGAGCTACCAGACCGCCTTTGCCGGCGAGCATCTTCAGCACGTCGCGCTGGCTGTACTTGCCCGAAAAGCAGAGGTTCACGAGCGCTCCGGCAGGCACCGTGCCTGCACGTTCGGGTGCGATCGGGCCGTCGCCGTCGAGGGCGTTGTTGGTGTCGATCACCCGTCCCTTGCAGTGGGCCGAAACCGAAATGCCGCCGCCCATGTGGGCAACGACCAGGTTCAGGTCTTCGTAACGCTTGCCTACCTTCTCGGCATGGCGGCGTGCGATGGCTTTCTGGTTCAGGGCGTGGAAGATCGAAATGCGGGGGCATTCCGGAATACCGCTCAGGCGGGCGATGTCGTCCAGCTCATCGACCACGACCGGGTCGGCGATGTAAGCCTTCACGCCGGCAGCCTGGGCGATCTGCTCGGCGATCAGGCCGCCGAGATTGGAGGCGTGTTCGCGCTGGGCGTTCACCAGGTCGTTCTTCAGAGCTGCGTTTACTTCATATACGCCCGATTCGATCGGCTTGATCAGACCGCCGCGACCGATCACGGCCGAGAGGGACTTCACGTCGAAGTTGTTCTTTGCGAGTGCTTCGAGTACCATCTCCTTGCGCCAGTCGAGCTGGTCGATGATGCGCGGGAAACGTGCGATCTCCTCGGCCGAATGGCGCAGGGTGAGCGCCAGCGTAGGCTGCTCGTCGTCATACAGGGCGATCTTCGTCGAAGTCGAGCCCGGGTTGATTGCTAAAATCTTGAATCCCATAAATCCGATACCTGAATTATTTAGCGGCCAGACAAGCCAGTGCGATCGAGTAGAGTTTGGTGAGGCTGGAGTCGCCGCGCGAAGTCAGCACGCAGGGAACTTTGGTTCCCATGACCATCGCTGCGATCTCGCCGCCGCCCATGTGCGTGGAAGCCTTGAAGAAGACGTTGCCCGATTCGATGTTGGGGAAGAGCAGGCAGTCCGCATCGCCTGCGACGGAAGAACCCTTGACCTTCTTGATCTCGGCGGCTTCCTTGTAAAGCGCTACGTCGAGCGACAGCGGACCGTCGATGACGACGTTACCCAGCTGTCCGCGATCGCCCATCTTGGCGAGCAAAGCGGCTTCGGTCGAGGAGAGCACGCTCGGCAACAGCTGCTCCGAAGGTGCGATGCAGGCGATCTTCGGCGTCTTGATACCGATCAGGTTGGCGATACGCGTCAGGTAGCCGATCAGGATGGTTTTCTGTTTGAAGTCGGGCTGCGGAATCACCGCTACGTCCGAGATGACCAGCAACTTGGGATAGTTCGGCATTTCGACTACCGCTACGTGGCTCAACGTGCCTTTCGGGGGGAACAGACCTGCGTCCTTGTTCAGGATGCCGCGCATGTACTTGTCCGTGGAAACCAGACCCTTCATCAGTACGTCGGCCTCGCCCGTAACGACGGCATTGACAGCCAGATTGACGCACTTCACGTCGTTGCTCTCGGGGATTATTTTGAAAATGTTGCAATCGATATTCTCTTCCTTGCAAACCTGCTCGATGATCTTGGGATCGCCGAACAGAATCGGCTCTACCAGACCTTCCTTATAAGCTGCATAGACGGCTGCCAGCGTGTGGGCGTCCTGACCGTAAGCGACTGCAAGGCGCTTCTTACCTTTTTTTCTTGCCTCTTCGACAATTTCACTCAAATGTTGCATGGGTTGTGTGTTTTTAATATAATTGTTTGGTTATTTATTGACGATTTCGTAAGTGTCGGTGGCGATGACCAGCTCCTCGTTGGTCGGAACGACGGCCACCTTGACCTTTGAATCCGCTGCGGAGATGATCTTGTTTTCGCCGCGAAGACCTTCGTTGATCTTCCGGTCGAAGTGCACGCCCATAAATTCGAGGCCTTCGCAGACCTCCTTGCGGGTTTCGGGCGAGTTCTCTCCGACGCCGCCCGTGAAAACGATCAGATCGACGCCGCCCATTTCGGCCGCGTATTCGCCGACGAATTTCTTGATGCGCAGGCAGTACATGTCGCGGGCGAGGATCGCACGCGGATTACCCTCTTCATAGGCTTTGTCGATGTCGCGCATGTCGCTCGATACGCCCGATACGCCGAAGACGCCCGATTGCTTGTTGAGCATGTTGTTCACTTCGGCATAGCTCATTTGCTCCTTTTCGCCGATGAAGGTGACCGCGCTCGGATCGACGTTGCCGCAGCGGGTGCCCATGACCAGACCATCGACCGGCGAGAAGCCCATCGAGGTATCGTAGGACTTGCCGTTCAGCACGGCCGTGATCGAACCGCCGTTGCCGATATGACAGGTAATGATCTTGGAGTTATTGATATCCAGACCGGCGAGTTTGGCGCCTTCGCGGGCGACGAACTTGTGGCTCGTACCGTGGAAGCCGTATTTGCGGATGCCGTATTTCTGGTAGTACTCGTAGGGCAAGGCGTACATGAAGTTGGTTGCGGGAAGCGTCTGGTGGAACGAGGTGTCGAATACGGCTACCTGTTTCACGCCGGGAAGGACTTTTTCGATGGAGAGGATGCCTTCGAGGTTGGCCGGATTGTGCAGCGGGGCGATCTGGAACAGCGAGCGGATCTTCTCCTGGACCTGTTCGGTTACCAGACAGCTCTCCGGGAAAAATTCGCCGCCGTGCGCTACGCGATGACCGACGGCCTTCACTTCGTCGAGCGACCGGATTACGCCGTGCACGGGGTCGGTCAGGGCCTGAAGCACCAGGCTGATGCCCGTCGTGTGATCGGGAATCGGCTGGTGGAGCTCGAACTTCTTCTTGCCGACGGGTTTGTGCGTGAGATCGCCTTCAGGAAGGCCGATGCGCTCGACCAGACCTTTGGCGAGCAGTTTGCTGGACTGGGCTTCCATGTCGATCACCTGGTATTTGATCGAAGAACTGCCGCAGTTGAGTACTAAAATGACCATTTCAGTTGTTTTGTAAAAATTATTTTGTTGTTTCCTTGTTCGTTGTCAGCGTTTCAGCAACCGTCCCAATGCGGTGCCCAGCAGGATGCAGCACACGCATACCGCGAAATTAAGTGCAACGCAAAGTCCGGCCGCCGTGTAGTCGCCGCTTTTGAGCATCCGCACCACGTCGGAAGAGAAGGTGGAAAAGGTGGTGAATCCGCCGCAGAATCCTACGCTCAACAGCCACGACGCAGTACCTGCGCCCAGTATCTCCAGCAAAAAGCCCATTAACAGCGATCCGGCGGCATTGACCGTGAAAGTGCCCGCCGGGAAGCCCAACAGGGACTGTTCGACCAGCCATACATAGGATACTAGGTACCTCGACATACTGCCTAAGGCCCCTCCGATTCCTACTGCCACGATCTCGCGGATCATTTCGTCGAAAATGCGTTTTTACTTAAGACTTTGCAAATTTACGCAAAATTTAATTACGGATCGTAAGGTTTTTCGGAATTTTTGTGATGAATTTTGGATTATCTGTGGTTAATTTTCGTATTTGTAGCCCAACCCCTTTACGGTCGAGATATGTCCGTTTCCGATTTTTTGCCGGATTTTGCGGACGTGGACGTCGATCGTACGGTCGCCGACAACCACCGTATCGCCCCAGATACGGGAGTAGATCTCTTCCCGGGAGAAGAGTTTTCCGGGAGAGGAGGCGAGCAGGGCGAGCAGGGCGAACTCCTTGCGGGGCAGTTCGATACGCTCTCCGTCGCGGATTACCAGATGTCGTTCCCGGTCGATGACCAGCGAAGCCGGCTTGTCGGCGGCGACCCGTTTGAGAATCGCCTGGATGCGGCTCAGCAGAAGTTTGGGCTTGATCGGCTTGGGGATGTAGTCGTCCGCCCCGGCGCCGAATCCTGCGAGTTGTTGCTCCTCTTCGCCGAGGGCCGATAGAAAGACGACCATCGTTTCCTTCAGCGCCGGGTCGCGGCGCAGAGCCCGGCAGGTTTCGATGCCGTCCATCACGGGCATCATCATATCGAGCAGGATCAGGTGCGGCCGGTGTGCTGCGGCCTGTTGCAAACCTTCGGCTCCGTTGCGGGCCGTATATACCTCATAGCCCGCCTTTGTCAGGTTGTAACGGATGAATTCGAGGATGTCGTCTTCGTCGTCGATGAGCAGGATGCGATGACTCATAAGAGCGTGCGTAATTTTTGCGAAGATAATAAAATTATCGGCAAATCCTGTGCGGGGGCCGGAAAAATGGTTATATTTGCAAGGTTTATATGGTTTTGCAAACCGTAAGATTAAAATCAGACAAGATGGCTACTGAAAATTCTACTCTTCCTGTTTCCGAGGAGCATCTCAACTCTTCTGTGGTTGAGGATACGCAGAACAATTCCGTGCCTGCAGATGGCGGGGAAACGAATGCCGCAGTTGCGGACGATACCGGCGTACTGACGCAGAGTCGGGTGGACTTCGCCGATGAAGATGCGGCGCTGGCTGCCGAAAATGCGGGGCTCGACCTGGGCGAGGCTTCGCCCGAGGAGGAGGCTGCAGGCGGAGAAGCGGCCGGCAGCGACCTGGCGGGCAAGTCGAAGGAGGAGTTACTGGCGATTTTCGCCAAGATGCTCGAAGAGCGGCCGGTGCAGTCCCTGCGCCGGGATGTGGAGGCCCTCAAGATAGCGTTCTACAAATTGCGTCGGGCGGAGTCCGATGCTGCGCGACGGGCTTTCGTCGAAGCCGGCGGAGCGGAGGGGGATTTCGTGTCCGAGCCGGATCCGGCGGAGCTGCGTTTCAAGGATCTTTTCCGGGAGTACCGCCGTCTGCGGGACGAGTTCGTCGCCGGACTCGAAGCGGCCAAGGAGGAGAATCTCAAGATAAAGTTGCAGATTATCGAGGAACTCAAGGAGCTGGCCTCGTCGGACGAGATGCTCAACCAGACTTTCAACAAGTTCCGGGAGTTGCAGCATCGCTGGAAAGAGACCGGCGTGGTGCCCCAGCAGAATGTGAAGGATCTGTGGGAAACCTACAACCTGCACGTGGAGAATTTCTACAATTTCATCAAGATCAACAAGGAGTTGCGCGATCTCGACCTGAAGAAGAATTACGAGCAGAAGCTGGCTCTGTGCGAACAGGCCGAAGCGCTGGTGCTCGAACCGTCGATCGTCGAGGCGTTCCACAAACTGCAGAAGCTGCACGACGAGTGGCGAGAAATCGGCCCTGTGGCCAATGAATATAAAGAGGTGCTGTGGAATCGTTTCAAGGAGGCTTCGAGCCGTATCAACAAGCAGCATCAGGAGTTTTTCGAGAATATCAAGCAGGAGCAGCTCCGCAATCTGGAACTCAAGAGCGAGCTTTGTGTCAAGGCCGAAGAGTTGGCGCAGCAGCCGCTGACTTCGCGCAAAGAGTGGAACAAGGCGAGCGAGAAGCTCTTCGAGATACAGAAAGTCTGGAAAACGATCGGATTCGCTCCCAAGAAAGATAACAATGCCATCTACGAGCGTTTCCGCAATGCCTGCGACAAATTCTTCGAGGCCAAGCGTACCTACTATGCCGGGTTGAAGGGCGAGATGGAGCACAACCTCCAGCTCAAGACCGAGTTGTGCGAGGCGGCCGAAGCGCTGCGCGACAGCGAGGAGTGGAAGAAGACGACCGATGAGTTGATCGCATTGCAGGCCAAGTGGAAGCAGACGGGGGCCGTGTCGCGCCGCTATTCCGACCAGATCTGGAAACGGTTCCGTGCGGCGTGCGACGCTTTCTTCGAGCGCAAGTCCCGACATTTCGCTGCGGTGGACGATCAGTACGGGGAGAATCTCCGTCGGAAAGAGGCTCTGTTGGAGGAGATGGCTGCGGCCGATATTCTGGCGGGCGGCTTCGAGATGATTCGTGATTTCCAGCGTCGCTGGGGCGAGATCGGGTTCGTGCCTATCAAGCAGAAGGAGGCGATTCAAAAACGTTACAAGGAGGTGGTCGATAAGATGTTCGATACCCTGCGCAGTTCGGAGCGCGATCGTTCGATGGACCGCTTCAAGGAGAAGGTTTCTTCGCTCAAGGCTACGGGCGACCGGCGTCTGCGCACGGAGCGCGACCGGCTTTACAACAAAGTCCGTCAGTTGGAGCAGGACATCGCCTTGTTGGAGAACAACATCGGGTTCTTCTCCAAGTCGAAGAACGCCGAGGCGATGATCGCCGAGGTGCGGGCCAAAATCGAGCGGGCCAAACAGGAGATGCAGGCCGCTATCGAAAAAGTGAAGCTCATCGATCAGGAGGAGAATAAGGAATAACCCGCCGAAGACGGTGTGCTATAACAGGTAAACTACTTCGTTATTATCGGTGTCACGGCTCGATCATGTACGCCAGTGCACACTCTTCGCCGTGAACCTCGATGCCCTGGTATTTTTACCTGTTCCTGCACACTTGAAAGGGGATGCGCCGAATTTCTCAATTTGACACATCCCTTTCCGGTGAGGAAACTTCTTTGTGGGGATAGCGGTGTATTTTATGTGAGTCCGGCCCTCGGAGCGGGAAGGTTTCCGGAGCGGTCTTCGAAAGCGGTTCCGGAACGATGTTTTAATAGGCAAGTGGAGAACCGGGCGTTCCGGCTTAAGGGTTGAAACGGAGCCGGATAAACGACGGTGCAAACAAAATAATTCGAAACAGATAATGAAACTCAGCAAACCCAAGTACATTTTCGTGACGGGCGGCGTGGCTTCGTCGCTCGGTAAAGGCATTATTTCGGCGTCGATCGCCCGCTTGCTGCAGGCACGCGGCTATTCGGTGACGATTCAGAAACTGGATCCCTATATCAATATCGACCCCGGAACCCTGAATCCTTACGAGCACGGAGAGTGTTACGTGACCGAAGACGGTGCGGAAACCGACCTCGACCTGGGCCATTACGAGCGTTTCACTTCGATTACGACCAGCCATGCCAACAACGTGACCACCGGTAAGATTTATCAGTGCGTGATCGACAAGGAGCGCAAGGGCGAGTACCTGGGCAAGACCGTGCAGGTCATTCCTCATATCACGGACGAAATCAAGCGCCGCATTCAACTGTTGGCGCAGCGCAAGGAGTACGATGTGATTATCACCGAGATCGGCGGTACGGTGGGCGACATCGAGTCGCTGCCCTTCATCGAATCGGTGCGTCAGTTGCGTTACCAGCTCGGAGCCCGCAATACGGCGCTGGTTCATCTGACGCTCATTCCTTACCTGGCCGCTTCCGGCGAGTTGAAGACCAAGCCGACCCAACATTCGGTCAAGACCTTGCTCGAGAACGGTTTGCAGCCCGATATTCTGGTGCTGCGCACCGAGCATCCGCTCTCTGCGGAGCTCAGGCGCAAGGTGGCGCTCTTCTGCAACGTGGATGCCAACGCGGTGATGGAGTCGATCGACGTACCGACGATCTACGAAGTGCCGCTGGTGATGCACCGTCAGCATCTGGACGAGGTGGTGCTCAGCAAGCTCGACCTTCCGTCGGAGCAGGAACCCGACTTGAGTTCGTTGCAGGCTTTCGTCGATAAGGTGAAGAATCCCAAGCGGACGATCGACATCGCCCTGGTGGGTAAATATACGGAACTTCCCGATGCTTACAAGTCGATCTGCGAGTCCTTTATTCAAGCCGGTGCGGTGAACGACTGCAAGGTGAAGTTGCATTACGTGAATTCGGAGAAGATAGACGCTTCGAACGTCGGGGAGAAGCTCGGCAAAATGGCCGGTATTCTCGTGGCTCCGGGGTTCGGCAACCGGGGAATCGAGGGGAAGATCGAAGCGGTGCACTTTGCGCGGACTCACCGTATTCCGTTCCTGGGAATCTGTCTGGGTATGCAGTGCGCCGTGATCGAATTCGCTCGCAACGTACTGGGCTTCAAGGATGCCACCTCGACAGAAATGGACCCGGCGACGAAGCATCCGGTCATCGACCTGATGGAGGAACAGAAGGGCATTACCGCCAAAGGCGGCACGATGCGTCTGGGAGCTTACCCCTGCTCGCTGGAGCCGGGATCGAAAGCTGCGCAGGCTTACGGTACGACTCAGATTCAGGAGCGTCATCGCCACCGCTACGAATTCAACAGCGAATACCTGAAGGATTTCGAGAGCCACGGAATGAAAGCCGTCGGTGCGAACCCCGATACGGGGCTGGTCGAAGTGGTCGAAATTCCCGACCATCCCTGGTTCGTCGGTACGCAATACCATCCCGAATACAAGAGCACCGTACAGCGGCCTCATCCGCTTTTCGTCGCGTTCGTAGCTGCGGCGCTGGCGGGAAAAGACGATAAGAAAAAATAGTTTGCAACCTTGCTTCGGGGTATCCTCAAAGAATTTAGATTACGCATGGATAAAAAATCAATCGCCGGAATTGTCATCGTGGCCCTGATCTTCCTGGGTTTCACGTTCTATAATTCGCATCAACAGAAAAAGTATCAGGAACAGCTCATGGCGTACAACGCCGAACCTGTCTCTTATACACATCTCCGAGCCCACGAGACGTAGAGGA
>ENA-OYWZ01001141-OYWZ01001141.1-human-gut-metagenome-genome-assembly--contig:-NODE-1141-length-12476-cov-4.808067_pt1 | contig 12476 bp, 7 predicted proteins | sample MGYA00244841_ERZ653414 | MGnify/ENA primary metagenome ERZ653414 (study PRJEB26926, sample SAMN06164894) | human gut metagenome | biome: ENVO:00009003; feature: ENVO:2100002; material: ENVO:00002003... | reverse complement strand
TCTACCCCCTAGAGTTCGTCGGCAGCGTCAGATGTGTATAAGAGACAGCTATGTAAGGGGCGCTCCAACCGGGCGCCCCTTCTCTGTTGATAGTTGGTAAAACGATTTTCTAGGACAACCGTTCGCCGATGGTAAACGGATGTTGTTTATACAGCCTGTGTACAACAGATATACTTACATCCTGTGCGTAAAGCCCATGGCCCGCAGGCCGTGATTCTATTGAACTGGACCGTACTATGAGATTGATACACAACAGCCGTCTGCCGCAGTTTCGCACTCCGTTTGGCGCTGTGACCACTGGAACTTCCGTTTCCCTCTCGGTGATTTTGGAGGATGCCGACCCCAACCAGGCAACGCTTACGCTGCGCACCTGGGTCGATGAGATCGGTGAGTCTCGGTATCCCATGACGCACGAGGGCGACGGCATCTTTACCGTCGAGCTGGAGTGCGCCGAGCCCTGTCTTATCTGGTACAGCTTTATCTGCAATATCGAGGGCCAGCCCGAGGTTCGCCTGGGCGCACCGCAGGGCCGCACCGGCGGCGAAGGCATAACCTACGATTACGCCGAGGTGCCGTCATTCCAGGTCACCGTCTACAAACACCGCGAAGTTCGACCCGAGTGGTACGAGCGCGGAATGGTCTACCAGATCTTCCCCGATCGCTATGCCCGCGACGAGCACTGGCGCGAGCGCACGCTGGCCGAGGTCGAAAAACCGCGCAACGGAATCCAGCGCCGGATGGTCGAGGACTGGAACGAGCCGCCTGTGTACGAGCGCGCCGAGGACGGCTCCATCAAGACCTGGGACTTCTACTGCGGATCGCTCAAGGGTATCCAGGAAGACCTGCCTCGAATCGCCGAGCTGGGCTTTACAGCCATCTACCTCAACCCCATTTTTGAAGCCGCGAGCAACCACCGCTACGACACCGCCGATTACACCAAGATCGATCCGATTCTGGGCACCGAGCAGGACTTTACTGAGCTGTGCGAGGCAGCCGAGAAGCTGGGCATTTCCATCATTTTGGACGGTGTGTTCAACCACACGGGCGACGATTCGATCTACTTCAACCGCTACGGCAACTATCCCGGCGTCGGTGCGTGGCAGAGCGAGGACTCGCCATGGCGCGATGCGTTTTATTTCCACGAGGACGGCTCGTACGACTGCTGGTGGGGCGTAGGCAATATGCCCGCCATCAATGAGAGCTCTGAGCTGGTGCGCGAGCGGCTCCTGGGCAAGGACGGCGTGATCCGTAAATGGCTGCGCGCCGGCGCTCACGGCTGGCGCCTAGATGTGGCCGACGAGCTTTCAGACGATTTCCTTGCCGAGATCAAAAAGGCCGTGCTCGCCGAGAAGCCCGACGCGCTGCTGCTCGGCGAGGTCTGGGAGGACGCGTCGAATAAGCGTGCCTACGGCGTTTCCCGCCGCTATTTTGTCGACGGCGAGCTGGATTCCGTCATGAATTACCCGTGGCGCAACGCCATCGTGGCCTTTCTGACGGATGCGGACGACGGCACGGCGCTGGGCGAAAGCCTGATGACGCTGGCGGAGAATTATCCGCCTGAGGTGCTCTCCTGCGTGATGAACCACCTCGGCACGCATGACACGCCGCGCATCCTGACCGTGCTGGGCGAGCCGTTCCGCGGCACGAAGGACGAGCGGGCGCACCGCCGCATGACGCCGGTGCAGCGCAAGACCGCCCTGATGCGGCTGCGCATGGCGGTCTTCCTGCAGTTTACCCTGCCCGGTATGCCCTGCATCTACTACGGCGACGAGGCCGGGATGGAGGGCTTTGAGGACCCGTTCTGCCGCGCCTGCTATCCATGGGGCCGCGAGGACGAGGAGCTGCAGGCCTATTACCGCATGATGACCGCCCTGCGCGGCAGCAGCGAGGCCCTGCGGCGCGGCGGCCTACGCGTGCTGGCCGCCGGAAACGGCCGCATCGCTTTTACACGCGCCTTCGGAGATGAGAGCCTGATCGTATGCGTGAACCATTCCATCGGGGAGTGGGTCCTGCCTGCAGGCCGCGTCCGCTTTGCCGAAAGCGCGGCACCGTCGCCCACGGGCGAGGTCGTCCTGATGCGCGGCGGCTTCTGCCTGCTGGAACCGTCGGATCCCGAAGCGCATATCTCTATAGAGTAGAAATATCTCCCGGCGACACCCCAAACGATACGAAAGGAGCGATCCCATGAAGTTTTCTGAAATGCCCTATTCCCGTCCCGACCTGGAAGCCATGAAGGCGAACCTGACGGCCTGCACCGAGGCCTTCCTCGCCGCCGAAAGCGCGCAGGAGCAGATTGCGCAGTACGACCGCGTTACGGACCTGTCCGTGGAATTCAACACGATGGGAAGCCTCGCCAATGCCCGCCACACCATCGACACGCGCGATGAATTCTATGACGCCGAGTCAACGTTCTTCGACGAGAGCTGGCCTCAGCTGAGCGTCTATTTCCAGCGCCTGAACGAGGCCATGCTGGACTCGAAGTTCCGCGCGGAGCTGGAGGCCCACTACGGCAGCCTGCTGTTCCTGAAGCTCGAGATCAGCCGCCGCAGCTTCAAGCCGGAGCTTGTGGAGCTTATGCAGGAGGAAAACCGCCTGACGTCCCGCTATCAGAAGCTCTATGCCAACATGACCGTGGAATTTGACGGCAAGACCATGCCCATGCCGATGCTCGGCAAGTACAAGGTCAGCGCCGACCGCGCCGTACGCCGCGCCGCTTACGAGGCCGAGGGCAAGGTCTTTGATGCAAACCGCGCGGAGCTGGACGAGATCTATGACAAGCTCGTCCACAACCGCAATGCGCAGGGCCGCATGCTTGGCTATCCGAACTTCATTCAGCTCGGCTATGACCGCCTCGGCCGCAACTGCTATGGACAGAAGGAGCTGGCGGCCTTCCGCGACCAGATCGCAAACGATCTTGTCCCCATCATTGCGGAGGTCAAGGAGGCCCAGCGCAAGCGCATCGGCGTCGACCGCCTGTACATTTACGACGACAAGTTCCGTTTCCCGGACGGCAACCCGGCCCCGGAGGGCACGGCGGAGGAGATCCTCGCCGCAGGCCGCAGAATGTATGAGGAGCTCAGCCCGGAGACGAAGGAATTCGTCGACTTCCTCTACGACAACGAGCTGCTCGACGTGCTGTCCCGCGAGGGCAAGGCCCCCGGCGGCTACTGTACGATGTTTGAAAAATACGAGGCTCCGTTTATCTTCTCGAACTTTAACGGCACAGCCGGAGACGTCGATGTGCTGACTCACGAGGCCGGTCACGCCTTCGCATTTTACCGCGCAATGAACAGCGATATCTACCCGGACCTGCGCGAACCGACCATCGAGGCCTGCGAATGCCACTCCATGAGCATGGAATTTCTGACGCAGGATTATCATAAATATTTCTTCGGCGCGCAAACGGCAAAATACGAGCTTGCCCACTGTGAAGACAGCCTTGATTTTATCCCCTATGGCTGCATGGTGGATGAATTCCAGCATTTGATGTATGAAAATGAGGACCTGACGCCGGATGAGCGCCACGGCGTGTGGGAGAAGCTCGAGAAGAAGTACCGCCCCTGGCTGAGCATGGACGGCCTGCCCTTCTACGGCCGCTACGCCCACTGGCAGTGGAAACCGCACATTTATCTCAATCCGCTGTACTATATTGATTATTGTATGGCAGGTACGGTCGCGTTCCAGGTCTGGACGCTCTCTCTGCAGGACCGCAAGGCAGCGTGGGAGAAATATCTGGCCTTTGTCGACCAAGCGGGAACAAAGACGTTCGCTGATTTGTGCCAAAGCGTCGGCCTGCGTGTCCCGTACGAGGACGGCTGCATCCGCGAGGTCGGCTCCGGTATCCGCGACTGGCTCAAGGCGCATGCCCCGGTGGAGGCCTGAATGCACCTTGCATAGTCCCCGAGCGGTGGATGACAGAAAACGTGATTTTCGGCAGGTCGTGTCAGAATGCGCGTATCTTGTGAACATTTCATGAAATCAAAAAAATTATCCACCGGTCTGCTATAAAAATTCACAGAAGATTTTCAAAGGGAAAAAAATTCGTTCTTTTTTGTTGATTCTGCAAGGGAATTGTGCTATAGTATTACCAAACTTTTCAGAAAGCATCCAAGGGTTGTCCGCTGTGTGCGGACACAAGTGCTCTGCTCGATATTATCTGTGAATATCACAGCATAATATACAAATTTTGTAGGAGGTAACGCAATGAAAAAGAATCTTCTCAAGCTTCTGACTCTGGTTCTTGCTCTGGTCATGGTCGTCACCGTGTTCGCCGGCTGCAAGAAGGCAGACGAGGAAACCGAAGCCCCCACGCAGGGCAGCGAAGAGACTCCCACTGAGACGCAGGAGCAGCCGGCTGACGAGTACAAGCCGTCCGCTGCACAGCTCCTGAACGGCAAGGAGTGGGGCAAGGATTACACCGAGCTGTACGACGAGATCGGCGACAAGGTCACGATCGACGACGTGCAGGAGGATCCGACCACCGGTCTGGCTTACGTCGAGTACGAGGGCAAGACCTATGAGCTCGGCATGGACTTCCTGTCCATGGCAATGGTCTACAAGACCGCTGTTCCCGAGAACTCCCAGTACGAGACCGAGGACGACGTCTACGCCGCCTGGTGGAAGTACTACATGACCCGTTGGAACTATCTCCTCCCGGAGATCCCCCTCTACAGCAACGAGTACTACGATGTTTACAACGCAAAGATCAAGGGCGTTGACGAGCATCCGACGAACCCGTACTGGGGCCCGGCAAAGGCTCTGATCGACTGGACGAGTGAGAAGGCCGACAACGACATCATCATCGGCAACACCACCGACCTGTCCGGCAAGTTCCGCTATTCCCTGTTCGGCGGCTCCAACCCCGGTGCTGCTGACCTTGACGTTGACAACCTCATCAACGGCTTGGAAACTGTCGCCACCACCAAGGAAGGCGGCTTCGAGGTCAACAAGACGGTCGTCAAGCAGCTTGACAAGGTTGAGAATGAGGATGGCACCCTCACCTACACCATCACCCTGAACGACGGTCTGGTCTTCAGCGACGGCACCCCCGTCACCGCGAAGAACTATCTGTACTTCCCCATGGTCTTCTCTACCCTCGTCGCCGCCGAGGCTGAGGGCAAGGATCGCCAGGCTGGCCTGACGATGGCCGGCTTTGAGGAATTCAACGCTTACGACGGCACCAACGAGGGCGACGGCGTCTCCAAGACCTTTGCCGGCCTGCGCCTGCTGGCCGACAACCAGTTCTCCGTCACCGTTAAGGCTGAGTATGCGAACTACTACTATGCCATCAGCTATGCCGGCTTCTCCCCGTTCGTCAAGGAACTGTGGTGCGGCGACTACGACATCGCTGACGACGGCGAAGGCTGCTACTTCACCGACGGCTTCTACAACAAGACCGGCGACAGCTTCGACATGGCTGCTCATATCGTTGCTTCTTCCAACAACACCGACACCACCTATGCGTGCTCCGGCCCGTATGTTGTGGAGTCCTATGACGAGGGCGATAAGTCCGCGATCCTGACCCTGAACCCGAACTTCCCCGGCAACTACGAAGGCGTAAAGCCCTCCATCGCGAAGGTCATCTACAAGAAGAGCGTCTCCGCTACCCAGCTCGACGATCTGAAGTCCGGCGGCGTTGACGTCCTCATGGGCATCACCGGCGGTGCCGAGACCGACGAGGCTGTCGCTGCCTGCGACAACTCCAACGGCGCTTTCGTTTACACCCACTACAGCCGCGCCGGCTACGGCAAGCTGCAGTTCCGTAACGACTATGGCCCCGCTCAGTTCACTGCTGTCCGTCAGGCCATCACCTACTGCCTGGATCGTGCTTCCTTCGCGAAGACCTTCACCGGCGGCTACGGCGGCGTTGTTGACGGCGCTTACTACGCCGGCTCCTGGATGTACAAGGAAGCTGCTGCCAACGGCATGCTGCTGAACGCGTATGACACCTCTGCCGATACCGCCATCGCAGTCCTCGAGGCTGACGGCTGGATCTATGATGCAAACGGCGAGCCTTACGTTGAGGGCGTCCGCTACAAGAAGATCCCGGCTGAGTATGCCGACGAGAACGACAAGACCTACAAGTCCATCGACGGCGCTTATGTGACCACGAAGGTCGGCGACGATTACTACATGCCGCTGGTCCTCAACTGGTACGGCACCACCGATAACCCCTTCTCCAATCTGCTGGTCACCGACTTCGAGCAGGGCGCTAACATCGCTGCTGCAGGCATCGTGATTCAGAAGACCACGGGCGACTTCAATCCGATGCTCGACGAGTTCTATCAGCAGGCTGTGTACGGCTTCTATTCCGGCACCCCGATGTACAGCTGCTTCAACTATGCAACCGGCTTCACCTCCGCTGCATACGACTACTCTTACAACTGGTCCATCGATCCCTCCTTCTATGAGAACAACTCCATTGCTTATCTGAAGGACGAGGCCGATATCTACTGGCTGAGCTAATGGCGGCAGGCCCTCAGGCCTGACTGACGCATCAAGTATCCGAGATCACGGGATGGGGGTTCGCCCCCGTCCCGTGATTGTGGATTCAAAACCCTGTGTATCACGGCGCACTGTCAAATAACTTCTTTTCACAGTTATCACCTCTGGCGCGCATGTTTATCCATAGGGTGTATCTGAAAGCCCGCCCTGAGGTCCAGCCCGGTAAAGTGCCGCATTCTTCCCGGATCCGCTCTTGTGCAGAAGCGGCTTTTCAGATACACCCTATCCCCGCGGCTTGCGGTCCCGCCGCAGCCTGATCCTGACCCGCGCAGAAACAGATTGCCCCGTCATGGCAACGGGGGCGATTCTTCCCCCGCGCTGCCAAATCTACTGTCGAGCGGGCGACAGACTGGAGAGTACCTTATGTTCAAATACGTTCTCAAGCGAATCGGCTACATGTTCCTGGTCCTGTTTATCCTGTCGATCGTGATTTTCATGATCTACAACCTGACCCCGAGCAACCGCGCCTATACCGATGCGAAGGCCGATCAGGTCGCCATGAAGCAGCAGCTCGCCGGTATGTCCGCCGAGGCACAGGCCAAGTGGTTCGAGGAACGGTACGAAATGTATCAGATCAGCTACGGCACCGAAACCAACAACATGATCCTCCGCTATCTGCGCTGGGTCGGCCTGTATCCCTATGCGGATAACCCCTACACTGGCAAGGAAGGCAAGCTCAATGGCCTCCTGCAGGGCAACTTCGGCTATTCCTATCAGTACAAAAAAGATGTAGTTAACGTTGTCGCCGCTCCGATGAAGAACACGATCTTCATCAACATCTTCGCCACGATTCTGGCGCTGGCCATCACCATTCCGCTTGGTATCGCCTGCGCCGTGCGCAAAAACAGCAAATTCGACCGCTTCACACAGGTCTTTACCATCATCGGCTACAGCTTGCCGAGCTTCATTATCTGTATTCTGTTTATCTGGGTCTTCTGCGCTCTGCTCGGCTGGTTCCCGGCCAGCGGCATGAAGACACCGGGCAGCAGCTACGAGGGCTTCAAGTGGTTCACCGACCGCATGTACTATCTGGCCCTCCCGCTCATCACCATGACGTTCTGCTCTCTGGGCAGCATGACGCGCTACGTCCGTGCCTCCATGATCGATGCTCTGTCCATGGACTGCATCCGTACCGCGCGCGCCAAGGGCGTCAAGGAAAAGACCGTTATCTATTCTCACGCATGGCGCAACGCCCTGATCCCCATCGTTACGATGATCGTCGGCTGGTTCACCAGCATCTTTGCGGGCTCCCTGATCTTTGAAGACATGTTCGGCCTCAACGGCATGGGCAAGCTCATGATCTCGTCCCTGCGTACCTCGGACTACGATGTTACGATCCTGATGCAGTTGTTCTATGTCGTCGTCGCGCTGCTCGGCAACCTTGTCATTGACATTGTCTATGGCCTGGTCGACCCGCGCGTCAGAGTCAACAAGTAAGGGGGTAAGAGCATGAGCAAGAAGAATTCCTCCGCGAAGCGCAGCTGGCTCGGCCGCCTCTTCTTTGGCGGCAGCAAGGGCCTGGCCGATGATATCGAGGCCAAGCGCGCAGCCAAAAACGACGTCGAAGAGATTGTCAGCCCGGTCAAGCAGATCGTCCGCGGCTTTATGGAGCGCAAGCTCGCCGTAGGCGCCCTCTGCGTGGTCATCGCCATGTTCCTGCTGGTCTTCATCGGCCCGCTGTTCATGACGAACTATACCGACACCTATACCGAAGTCACGCAGGCCAACCTGCCGCCCACGATGTCCATGCTCTCCGTCCCGAGCGAGCTGAAGAACGACATCAAGATGCTCGACAGCTACGGCAGCTTCTCCGTCGGCCTTTCCAACGCGGGCAAGGTCTATGTCTGGGGCGCAACGGGCCTCGGCACGACGGGCATTGACATCGCCGATATCCCGGAAGAGGTTCAGAATGAGAAGATCGCCTGGGTCGCTGCCGGTATCGATCACATCGTTGCTGTCGGTGAGAACGGCAAGGTCTACGCCTGGGGCGCAAACAAGCTCGGCCAGTACGGCTACTTTGACCCGGCGGTGAACCCCAACATCGCTCCCGAGCCGGACGAGCTCCTCAACGGCACCATCGATGCCTCCAACATCAAGAAGATTACCTGCGGCTATCAGGCCACGGCCATCCTGATGAACGACGGCACCCTGTATATGTGGGGCAACAAGAACACCTATCAGAACTTCGACACCGTAGCCACGCTGGACGGCAAGCTCACGGATATCGACTTCACGCTGAACTATGTCGTCGCGGTGACGGACGGCAACTCCGTCTACACCGGCAAGCGCGGCCTGTATGATCAGATGCGCGACAACATGGGCTCCGCCACGGTTCCCCTGCGCGAGTTCCTGAACGGCCGCAAGATCACGAGCATCTATGCCACGAGCAAGACGGTCTGCGCCCTGCTCGACGACGGTACCGTCGGCTTCGTCGGCGACTTCGACACGAGCAGCAAGGCCATGCCCAAGCTGCATGAGGGCGAAGAGATCGTCAAGATCGTCTCCGGCACCTATCACTACACCGCGCTGACCAGCGAGGGCCGTGTGTTCTCCTGGGGCAGCAACACCCTCGGCCAGTGCAAGGTCCCCGATGACGCACAGGGCGCGTCCGACATCTTCGGCGGCGCGTTCCAGAGCTACGCGGTCGATTCCAACCACGAGCTCATGGGCAAGTGGGGCCTGAAGGGCTACCTCTTCGGCACGGATAACTACGGCGCGAACGTTGCCCTGCGTATCATTCAGGGCGGCAAGATGACGATGACCATCGGTGCGATCGCCGTTATCATCTCCACGATCATCGGCATCATCATCGGCTGTATCTCCGGCTACTTCGGCGGCAAGGTCGATATGTTCCTGATGCGCTTCACCGAGATCTTCGGCGCCATTCCGTTCCTGCCGTTCGCGATGATCCTGTCCGCCCTCATGGCGCAGATGGACATCAGCGAGAATGAAAAGATCTTCATCCTCATGGTCATTCTTGGCCTGCTGAGCTGGACCGGTCTGGCCCGTCTCGTCCGCGGTCAGATCCTCCTCGCCCGCGAGCAGGAGTATGTCACGGCCGCCAAGGCCATGGGCCTGCGCGAGTCCCGCATCGCATTCCGTCATATCCTGCCGAACATTGTCTCGGTCATCTTCGTCACGCTGACGCTCGACTTTGCGACCTGCATGCTGACGGAGTCCACGCTGAGCTACCTCGGCTTCGGCGTCACCTACCCGCGTCCGACATGGGGCAATATGCTCAACGGCGCAAACAACTCCACCGTCATCAAGAACTTCTGGTGGCGCTGGCTGTTCCCGGCGATCTTCCTTGCGATCACCTGTATCTGCATCAACATCGTCGGCGATACGCTCCGTGACGTCATGGATCCGAAGTCTGACCGCGATAAATAAGGGAGGGAAGAGATATGGCATTACTTGAATTAAAAGATTTGCATACTTTCTTCCGCACGAAGAAGGGTATTGTCAAGGCGGTCAACGGCGTTTCCTATTCCGTTGAGGCAGGACGCACGCTCGGCGTTGTCGGCGAGTCCGGTTCCGGCAAGAGCGTCTCCGCCATGAGCATCCTGCAGCTGCTCGACGGCAACGGCTATATCGACAGCGGCGAGATCCTCTTTGAGGGCCGCGATCTGACGCAGCTTTCCGAAAAGGAAATGTACTCCGTCCGCGGCAACGATATCTCCGTCATCTTCCAGGAGCCGATGACCAGCCTGAACCCGGTCTTCACCGTGTCCCGTCAGGTCAGTGAGCCGTTCATTATCCATCAGGGCATGACGAAGAAGCAGGCTGCCGCAAAGGTCATTGAAATGCTGGCCGATGTCAAGATCCCGAATCCGCACATCGTCGCCAAGCAGTATCCGCATCAGCTGTCCGGCGGTATGCGCCAGCGCGTCATGATCGCCATGGCGCTGGCCTGCAAGCCGAAGCTGCTCATCGCGGACGAGCCCACCACGGCTCTGGACGTTACGATTCAGGCGCAGATCCTGAAGCTCATGAACGATCTGAAGGAAGAGCACGGCACCTCGATCATCTTTATCACCCACGACCTCGGTGTTATCCGCCAGATCGCGGACGACGTGGCCGTTATGTACTGCGGTCAGGTCGTGGAGATGGCGCCCGCCGGTACAATCTTCATGGACGCTGAGTTCTCTCATCCCTACACCGAGGGCCTGATGAATTCCATCCCGCGCCTGAGCACCCCGACGCATACGCGTCTGGACGCCATCCCCGGCGCAGTGCCGCACCCCCTCAAGCTCCCGAAGGGCTGCAAGTTCGCCCCGCGCTGCAAATACGCCACGGAGCGCTGCCTCAATGAGGAGCCCGAGATGATTCACGTCAGCGAGACGCAGCAGGTTCGCTGCTTCTACCCGCGGAAGGAGGACCGGCATGGAAAGAAATAATGTTCTTCTCAAGATCACGGACCTGCGGCAGTATTTCCCGGTCGGCAAAAAGAAGGGCTTGTACGTCAAGGCGAACGACGGCATCAGCCTGAATATCTACGAAGGCGAAACGGTCGGCCTCGTCGGCGAGTCCGGCTGCGGCAAGTCCACGTTCGGACGCACGCTGCTGCAGCTCTACCGTCAGACCGACGGCAAGACGATGTACTATGGCGCGTCCCGTGATGAGCTGGCCCCCGAGTATATCGAAAAGACTATCCGCCATCTGCCCCACGGCCTGCATGAGATGGCCGCGCTCGAAAAGAAGCGCGACGAGATGCAGAAGGTCTATGATGCTGCCGATGAGCAGAAGCGCCTGCACATGCACAACGATCTCACGGCTGCGAAGAAGGCTGCAAATGATGCCTATCTGAACATCGTGAATGTCATCGGCGGCTTTATCACCGCCAAGGACCTCGGCCCGGTCATGAAGATCTTCTCCGAGCGCCATGACCGCTGCTGTGACCTGCACAAGGCCATCGAGAAGCGCGCCCCCGTCAAGCTCAACTATGACGAGGAGGCCTTCAAGCTCTCGAAGCTCAAAGCGGGCGAGAGAGGCTATGACAGCCGCAAGGGCAAGCTTGACAAGCTGGCTGAGAAGGTCGCCGCGCATGACAAGCTCGTCGAGGCCGCCCGCGCCGAGATTGCAAAGGTCGACGCCCGCATCGACGCCATGCGCGCGAAGTACGCCGCCGATCCCGAGTTCCAGAAGCATGAGGCCCTGCTCGATAACGGCATCGACCTTGCGCGCCTGACCTATCCGGAGGTCCGTACCCTGCGCTGCCAGATGCAGTATATCTTCCAGGATCCGTATTCCTCCCTGAATCCCCGTATGACTGTCGCTAACATCATCGGCGAGGGCCTGCTGGCGCACAAGTACTGCAAGAAGGCCAACGAGCGTATGCATGAGGAGATCCTGCAGACCATGGAGGACTGCGGCCTGGCTCCCTACTTCCTGCATCGCTATCCGCATCAGTTCTCCGGCGGTCAGCGCCAGAGAATCGGCATTGCCCGCAGCCTTGCCGTTCATCCGAAGTTTGTCGTCTGCGACGAAGCCGTTTCGGCTCTGGACGTTTCCATCCAGTCGCAGATCATCAACCTGCTGCAGGACCTGAAGGAGCAGCAGCACCTGACCTACCTGTTCATCACGCACGATCTGTCGGTCGTTAAGTATATCTCCGACCGCATCGGCGTTATGTATCTGGGCAATCTCGTCGAGCTTGCCGACTCACAGGAGATCTTCGACCACCCGATGCATCCGTATACCGAGGCTCTGCTCGAATCCATCCCGACGACGGAGGAAAAGCGTGACCTGGCGGTGCTCGAGGGCGATATCCCCAGTCCGGTCAACCCGCCGAAGGGCTGCAAGTTCCACACGCGCTGCAAGTACTGCACCGAGATCTGCACCCATGTCGTCCCTGACTGGGAGGAGGTCACGCCGAATCACTTCGTAGCCTGCCACCACAAGCTGCACACCAATGAGTGAGCGCAAGACGGGCAGCTGTCTCTTATACACATCTCCGAGCCCACGAGACGTAG
>ENA-OYWZ01001130-OYWZ01001130.1-human-gut-metagenome-genome-assembly--contig:-NODE-1130-length-12543-cov-10.186339_pt1 | contig 12543 bp, 10 predicted proteins | sample MGYA00244841_ERZ653414 | MGnify/ENA primary metagenome ERZ653414 (study PRJEB26926, sample SAMN06164894) | human gut metagenome | biome: ENVO:00009003; feature: ENVO:2100002; material: ENVO:00002003... | reverse complement strand
GCATACGAGATTCCTCTACGTCTCGTGGGGCTCGGAGATGTGTATAAGAGACAGGGAGATAACCTGCTACAAGAAGTGAAACTGTATCGCAGGATAGAGCTCTGGGGCGAAGGTTTCGACTGGTTCGACTACAAACGCTGGAAAGAGCCGATCGTGCGCAAGGCATATCCGGAAGGCAGTTTCCATGTACAGTTTGCTATAACCATCCAACCTTCGGACAACAATCAGTGGACTTGGGTATTCCCGGCCAAAGAAGTCGATTATAATGATGCACTTTCTTCATATATAGAATAAGCATAAACTCTCTCTGACAGTAAGCGGAAGGGAATGTGTCAAAACTGAATAAAAGAACGCAAATTACACAAATAACGCAAATTTAAAATCAGATAAGCTCTGATTATCAAAAGTATAAGAAAACATTATTTGTATAATTCGTGTAATTTGTGTTCTAATCTTTATTTTGATACACTCCTCTTCCCTATTTCTATCATTTTCGTTACCTCACGAAAATGATCATCAACATTACTTGTTCCTTTCTTGCTATTTTTATCTTTCAAATTCAAAAATACGATAACCACTGTTGTAGTAATATCTCCCGCCACCACCGCAAGCCAGATTCCCGTCACGCCGAACCATGCAGGCAGTATAAAGAAGAACAAAACCGGCAAGATACCACGCAGCAGTGTAAGCCTCATCGCCAGATTAATACGTTCAATACTGGTATAGTATCCTATTGTGATTACATTGATCCCGAAGAAAATGTAATCGACAGCAAACAGAGGCAGACCGGCAACCGCATACTGCCAGGCATGGCTCGTCCGATCCGGCAAGAATAAGGAAACGATATCGCCGGAGAAACAGACAAACACTCCGCTAATCAGCAAAGCGAACACAACAGCAGAAATGATGCATAAACGCAACGCCTTATTGGACCGCAATAACTGTCCGCAACCATAATTGTAGCTAACAATGGGTTGTGCCGACTGAACCATAGCATTGAACACCATGAAAATAATAGGAAACAGATAGCAAACAAAACAGTATTCCCATAATGATACTGACAATCGTCAGCATAACGATTGACTGCGTAACATTGATATTGGCGACCACCAATTTGCCACGAGACAGATTAATGGAAGCAAGAATTCCTCCGCCCATACCGAACATCAGTCCCAACCCGGCCGCTATCATAAAAATAGGCGCCGCAATATTCACCGCGGCAATAGCATCACTACCTATTCCGCGTCCTACGAATATCCCGTCGACAACAGTGAACAATGCGGATGATACCATACCCAGCAACGTGGGGAAAAGTTGTTTTGTAAACAACTTACTCACACTCATGTTTTTGAAGTCCAAATTATCCCTTTGCATATCTCATTGTTTTTAAAAAAGCGGTGCAAAGGTAGGTTTCATTAATTTGTTGATACTTAACAAATGGTAATTAAAACATTTGCATTATCTTTGTCTTTCAATATATAAGTAGCTGAATTATGAAAACTTATCTCAACATTTTCTTCCTGTTCCTGATTCTGTGTGCCTCATGCGGCAGCCGGAAAGCAAATGACAACAAGGGAACAACACTTCAGGCAGACACCGTGAAAAAATTCACGCTTCCCATTATACCAGCCATGCTGAATACCCCCGAATTGCGTGCAGATTATCTGGTACGGCACTACTGGGACAATATGGATTTTACCGATACCACTTATATTAATCTGCCGGATGTTACGGAACAAGCGTGGGTGGACTTTATAGATATTATGAAGGTAGTTCCGGACACTACTGCGATAGCTGCCATAAAGCAGATGTATAAGATGGCAGATCAAAAGAAAGTAGTACTCTTCTATTATACAGACTTAGCTGAAAAGTATTTGTATGACCCGAACTCTCCGATGCGGAATGAGGAACTTTACATTCCGGTGCTGGATGCCATGCTGGAAAGCAAGGTGTTGAATGATACGGAGAAAATACTTCCGCAAGGACGCAGGGAACTGGCAGAACAGAATCGCATCGGAAGGCCGGCAAAAGATTTCACCTATACATTGCTGTCCGGGAAAGGCGGTACGCTCTACGGAGTGAAAGCAAAATATACGCTGCTGTTTATCAACAATCCGGGATGCCATGCTTGTGAAGAAGGTATAGAAGCCTTGAAACAGGCACCCGCCATCAATAATGAGTTTGCCGCAGGAAACTTAAAGATACTGGCTGTTTATCCGGATGAAGATAAGGAAGAATGGGAAAGACACTTACCGGATTTCCCAAAAGAATGGATAAACGGGTATGATAAAAAACTCGTCATAAAGGAAAAGAATCTGTATGATCTGAAAGCAATACCTACCCTGTATCTGCTGGATAAAGACAAGAAAGTATTGTTGAAAGATGCAACGGTGGCGCAGATCGACCAGTACCTGCAATAAGTGATTAGTGGTGAGTGATCACTAAAAATATCCCCTCTCACCACTCCACATCGTGAAGGATAAAAGGGGATGAAGAAACGAGAGAAGAGAGAGTATTGATTTATTCTTTATTCCCTGCCACCACCTAAAGCCTGGTAGAGATTGATAATTCCCTGTATCTCATCGAAGCGGTCGGCTATCTGCGTCAGTTGGGCAGAGAGCAACGATTGCTGGGCGGTAAGTACTTCCAAATAGGTGGAGTTACCATGTTTCATTAACAGTTGCGTGCTGCGGACTGCGGTTTCCAATGAAGTGATCTGTCCGTCGCGCAACTCCGTTTTGCCACGAGCCACCTGCACTTGGGTAAGGGCATTGTTCACTTCACTTCCTGCATTCAGCAGAGCCTGCTGGAAAGAAAGCTTAGCTTCTTCCTGTTGGGCTTTGGCTATTTTCAACTGTGCCATGTTCAATCCTCTATTAAATAAAGGTTGTGTCAGTGAACCGACTGCGGAGAGTAACAGTTTGCCCGGATTGATAATCATGCTTCCGGCAGAGTTTGTCCAACCTGCCGTACCTCCCAAAGTAATGGAAGGATAAAAGGCCGAACGAGCCGCATTGGTACTATAAAAGGCCTGTGCCAACGAAAGTTCCGCACTCTTCACGTCGGGACGACGGGAGAGCAACTGCAAAGGAACGCCAACGGTAAGTTCTTCCGGGAAGCTTTGTCCCTGTAACTTTCCACGTTCGATAGCGTCAGGCACATCACCCAGTAAAATAGAAAGCGAATTCTCGATTTCACGGATTTGCTGTTTAAGGTCGAGCAAAGCAGCTTCTACCATATAACAGTTTGCTTCGGTCTGGGCTACTCCCGCCTCATCCGTCATACCTGCTGCTTTCATGGCACGCATTGTCTTCACGCTCTCACGCCATTTGGCGGCAGTTTCGGCAGAGACGTTGTATTGTGCATCGAGCATTAATAAGGTATAATACATATTTGCCACATTGGCTATCAACGAAGTGGTGACAGCTTGTTCGTACTCCAGGCTCTGAAGGTACAAAGCTTTCGCACGGCGTTTCGCATTGGTCAGTTTACCGAAAATATCAATTTCCCAACTGGCGGATGCTATACCGCTATATGTCCAGGAACCTTTTGATTTATCAAAGCTACTGACACCTCCCTGCGGAGTCAACATAAAAGAAGGCAGATAGGCCAGACGGGCGGATGACAGAGTGGCTTCCGCTTCTTTGATGCGCCACTGAGCGGACTGCAAGTCGGTGTTGCCTTGCAGTGCATGCTCAATGAGAGATTGTAGTTGCGGGTCGGTAAACAACTCGCGCCAGGAGAGAGAGGCGATAGAGGTGGTGTCTTCCACCTCTACATCCTGCCCGTAAAGTCCGTCGGTCTTGATTTCGGGACGTTCATATTTGGTATAGATGCCGCAACTACTCAACAGCAAGGTTGCGACAGCTAAAGTGATGATTTGTTTCTTCATTTTTCTTTTGATTGATGTTCTTCTATTTCTTTCTTACTCACTTCCATCTCCTCCTCAATCTGCCAGTCTTTGGTAGGCATGGACTGAGCCGGACGAAGACGTTCCTGTAACCACTGGAAGGTGACGAACAAAGCCGGAACGATGAAAAGCAATGCCAATGTACCGATGGTCATACCACCTACTACACCCGTACCCAACGAACGGTTACCGTTAGCACCTACTCCGGTAGCTACCACCAGCGGGAACAGACCGAAGATCATGGTGAGTGCAGTCATCAGGATAGGACGAAGACGTGCTTTGGCTGCGCTGACTGCGGAAGCAATCAATCCCATGCCTGCTTTTCGGCGCTCGGCAGCATATTCCGTCAACAGAATGGCTGTCTTGGCAAGCAAACCGATCAACATAATCAAACCTGTTTGCAGATAAATGTTATTCTCCAATCCTGCTATCTTGGCAAACAAGAACGTACCCATCAGACCTACCGGAACCGCAAGAATAACTGCAAACGGAACGATGAAGCTTTCATAAAGCGCACTCAGGATAAGATAGATCATCAAAATACAGATACCGAAGATAATTACCGTCGTACCACTCTGCTGGTTCTCTTCACGTGTGATACCACCGAAGTCATAACCGTAACCTTTCGGCAAGCTGATTTCTGCTGTCTCTTTCACGGCACGAATGGCATCACCCGTACTATATCCCTCGGCAGGCATGGCATTCACAGCTATGGAATTATACATATTGAAGCGACTCAGAGTCTCGGCACCATAACTACGGGTCAGTGTAACGAACTGGCTCAGCGGAGCCATCTCACCGTTTGCCATCCGCACAAAGGTGTTGTGCAACGAAGTCTCATCCATGCGGTATTCAGGACCAGACTGTATCATAACCCTATATACCTTTGAGAAACGGTTGAAGTTAGATACATACTGTCCGCCATAGTAACCCGAAAGTGTGGAAAGCACTGCATCCGGAGTAATGCCGGCACGTTTACATTTAGCAGCATCTACCTCGACAGTCCATTGCGGATAGCGCACATCAAAAGTAGAATAAGCCATGGAGATTTCGGGACGCTGGTTCAAAGCACCCAGGTATTGTTGGGTAGTCTGGAAGAAAGTGTTCACATCCGTGCCCAACTTATCCTGTACATTCAGGTCGAGCGCATTACCCATACCATAACCCGGAATCATACCCGGAGCAATTGCAAAGATCGTGGCATCCTTGATATCTGCTGTGCGGGCATAAATCTGTCCGATGACAGCCTGCACCTGATCTTCTTTCTTCGTACGTTCATCCCAGGGTTTCAGCTTCACAACAATCATACCGAATGTATTTCCCTGTCCGGAAAGCAATCCGTAACCGGTTACTTTCTGGATATGTAACTTTTGCGGAAGAGCTTCCAAGCGTTCTTCTATACGAAGCATAACATCATCCGTAGTCTTCAGTGAGCTACCTGGAGCCGTACTTACGTTAACGAACAATACACCCTGGTCTTCATCAGGTACCAGACTGGTCTTCGTAGAATTCATCAGGAGTACTAACAATACAACGGAACAAACCAGCAACGACCATGACAACCAGCGACGCTTGATAAAGAATAGTACCGCATTCTTATATTTACTTACCACCACATCGAAAGCAGCATTGAACGAATTACGGAAACGGGCGGCGAAATTATTCTTCTGCGTACCATCTTCATTAATATAAGGTCTCAGCAACAGAGCGCAAAGGGCCGGACTCAGTGTCAAAGCGTTAATAGCTGAGATACCTACGGCAACCGCCATTGTCAAACCGAACTGCGTATAGAACGTACCGGACGTACCACTCATAAACGATACAGGGATGAACACCGCCATAAATACCAGTGAAGAGGTGATAACCGCATTACTGATACCTTTCATAGCGTCGATACTTGCCATATAAGAAGACTTATACCCGACATCGAACCTCGACTGTACCGCCTCGACGACGACTATGGCGTCGTCCACCACTGTACCGATCACAAGTACCAATGCAAACAGGGTAATCAGATTGATACTGAATCCGGCAACGGACATAAAAGCGAAGGTACCTATCAGTGACACGATGATACCCACCAACGGAATCAATGTGGAACGGATATCCTGCAAGAATACATATACCACCAGGATAACAAGAAGGATAGCCTCGATCAAAGTCTTTACTACCTCATGGATAGAAGCGAACAGGAAGTCATTGGAACTCATCATCTGTGTCAGCTCCACACCTTTCGGCAGGTCTTTGCGTACTTCGTCCAGCAGGTTGTCGATGTTCTGGTTTACTTCCGTAGCATTGGAGCCGGCCGTCTGGAATATCATACAGGAAACACCATTGTGACCGTCCATACCGCCTTTGTAGGCATAACTTTCCTTACCCAGTTCCACATCTGCAATGTCTTTCAACTTCAGCACTTCACCGTCTTCCGTAGAACGGATCACGATTTCACCAAATTCCTCCGGTGTAATCAAACGGCCTTTATACTTCATGGTATATTGATAGGTTTCGTCCGAATTTTCACCGAACGAACCGGTAGCCGATTCTATATTCTGCTCGGCAAGTGCTGCCGTCACGTCAGACGGAATCAGTTTGTACTGTGCCATCACATCAGGCTTCATCCAGACACGCATACTGTAGTCACCACCCATAATCATCATATCGCCCACACCTGCAATACGCAGCAACTGCGGTTTCAAGTTGATACTCATGTAGTTGGCAAGGAAGTTTTCATCGTACGAATTATCGGAGCTATGCAATGAAAACATCTGTAAGATACTGGTCTGGCGCTTCATAGTGGTCACACCTACCTGAGTAACTTCTCCCGGAAGCTGTCCAGTAGCTCTGGATACGCGGTTCTGCACATTAACGGCAGCCATATCCGGGTCGGTTCCCTGTTTGAAATAGACGGTAATAGATACCGAACCGGCATTGGTAGCGGTAGACGTCATATAGGTCATGTCTTCCACACCATTGATAGCTTCTTCCAACGGAGCGATAACACTCTTCTGCAAAGTTTCCGCACTGGCACCGTAGTACGTGGTGCTTACCATAACGGTAGGCGGAGCAATATCAGGATATTGTTCGACGGGTAGGGTAAACAACCCGATGATACCCAGAATGACAATCGTTATAGAAATGACTGCCGAAAATACCGGGCGTTCAATAAATGTTCTCAGATTCATGGATTAATCCTCCTTTTCTTTAGCTTGAATAGGTGTACCTTCGCGCAATAAACCTACGCCTTCGGCCACAATTACATCACCCACATTCAAACCCTTGTCTACAATATACTCTTTTCCACCATTCACACGGGTCACCTCCACCGGAGCAGACTGTGCTTTACCATCTACTACTTTAAATACGAACACTTTATCCTGCACTTCATAAGTAGCCGCTTGCGGAACAACGATACAGTTCCGTTTTTGAACAGGAACCACTACATTGCCGGCTCCCCCACTCTGTAACAATCCTTCTTTATTCGGGAATACAGCACGCAGGCTGACAGTTCCGGTAGAAGTATCGATAACTCCACTGATTGTTTCAATCTTACCCTGTGAAGGATAGGTAGATTTATCATTCAGAATCAGTCCAATAGCAGGCATTTCTTCCAGTGCTTTACTCCTGGAACCGTAGCGGCGCGTCATATCCAGCAACTGGTTTTCTGTCATCGAGAAGTAAACGTACATATCAGAATTATCGGAAACCGTAGTCAATGGCTTAGGCAGACTGGCACTGACCAAAGCACCCACACGATAGGGTAAAGTGCCTACAACACCATCGGCAGGACTCTTCACTTCCGTATAAGAAAGGTTATTGGCGGCACTTACACGTTGCGCTTCCGTCTGCGCCAATTGTGCTTTCGCCGTCAGCAGGTTATTATAAGATGTCTGCAAATCGAACTCGGAAATCACGTTCTGGGCAAACAATTCTTTTTTACTGTCATACGTCAGTTGAGCCGTAGCTACACTTGCACGTGCCGCTTCCACATTGGCTTCGGCAGTCTGCAAAGCCGCACGATAAGGCACTTGGTCGATAATAAACAAGACTTGTCCTTTGCGGACTGCCTGACCCTCTTCCACACAAAGTTTAGTCAGGAAACCGGACACCTGCGGGTAAATGTCAATGTCTTGTCTTCCCCGGATACTCGCTGAATAGGTCGTCTGCAATTCCTTGTCGGATGTCGTGATTCTCATCACCTCATACTCAGAACTGGTCTGCACGGTAGGAGCTTGTCCGCATGCTACCAATGTTACTCCACAAATGAATGTCATCATCTGTCTAATCAATCTCTTCTTTGTTGTCATACTACAATCTTTTTAAAAACATCTTTTGTTATGTCGGCGGCAAAGGTATGCCGTTTTTGAACAACAACTTGTTTCATTTGTCGCACTCCTTTGTTCATTTTCGGAACGGTTTGCTTAACATTCCAAAAAGAACTTCTACCTTTGTTCCAGCAAAACTTTAAAAAGATAAAGTATGAATCCATTATTAACTACGAAAGCAGAATCCTTCAGATCCGGAAGCGATAACCTGGAGTTTTACCACAACCGGCTCGTCAAACTGACAAACGGAGTCCTTATGTTCTGTTCCGGCGGAGAGGCGGAAATCACCATAGATCTGGAGAAGCATCACATTATACCCAATACGAATATCATGTTGTTGCCCGGTTCCATTCTCTCACTGAGATCGGCCAGCCCAGACTTCCAGATACACTATTTCGCTTATTCGGGTGAGATGATGAGGGTGGCGTGTTTCCGCCTGGACCCGGCATTCATGCATTTTATGAAAGAAAACTCCTGTTATACACATACCAGACCCGAAACAATACGCCCCATTCTGAGAATGATAGATGCAAGCGCTGCCATCTATGCCGACAGAGAAAATCAGTTCCGCGAGAGCATTGCCCAGAACCTGCTTCAAATATTCTTTCTGGATACTTATGATAAGGTGCAGCGATATTTCACCAAAGAACAATTGGAAGGAGGTAACCGGAAAGGGCAGCTGTTCAAAAAGTTCATTCATCTGGTACACACCAATTGTACCGCACAACGGGATGTAGCCTTTTATGCCGAGCAGCTTTGTATTTCTACACGCTACCTTTCTGCCATTACTAAAGAGGTAGGTCAGATTTCCGCAAAAGAAATTATTGACGAGTTCCTCACACTAGAGATTAAAGTCTCCCTGCAATCCACCAATCTCTCACTGAAAGAAATAGCCGACCGGTATAATTTTCCCGACCAGTCATTCTTCGGGCGGTACTTCAAAAAGCATACGGGGATGTCACCAAAGGAATACAGGGCAAAAAGAATATAATGAAACTTATTGGTACAACTTGTTCCCTTTTCATCCCGATATGAGTTATCTTACTTCACCTTTATAAGTACACGGTTGTTTCCTTTCATGGAAGTTCAGTTTACTCCAAATGGTAACTTTGTTAACCCCACACGGTAACTCCCTTTACATGCCGAAGTAAAGACCGTTACATACCGAGGTAAAGGCCGTTACAATAAGGGGTAAAGGCCGTTACATACGGCGGTAAATGCTTTTACATCCTATAGCAAGCCGTCGGTAAATGCTATTAGTTGATTATCAATAAGCTAATAAGAAATCCATTAGTTACCTCTCATTCATTATAGGAGGGGTATGAATAAAGTGTGATAGGGTGATAGCGGGATAAGACTCTTTGATATATAGCGCAGCCACTTTATCACCTTACCACATTATCACTCTTTTATTCCTTTTTATTCCAACATGAACAAAACCCTCTTACACTGTAAGAAAACAAAACAATACAACTGGTTAGTATAGGTTTTTAGCATTTATTTGATAACTTTGTACACGAATCAATTAAATACTAACACCATGAGAAAACTTAACCACGCACTTCTTGCAGGTGCTCTCGCCTTGGCATGCGCTTCGTGTACCGCGGAGAAAGAAGCTAACTACCAAGTGATACCTCTCCCCCAAGAGGTAAGCTTAACCCAAGAAAACCCGTTCAAACTGAACGAAAATGTTCTCATCGCTTATCCGGAAAACAATGCCTTATTGCAACGCAATGCTGAGTTCCTGTCGGAGTACATCCAACAAGCCACGAACTATGCACCGAAAACAAAGGCCATCGCAGCAGGAGAACAAGTAAAAAATGCAATTGTACTGGGACTCGATCCGAGCATTGCAAACAAGGAAGGCTATGTGCTGACTACCACCCCCGAGGGTATCAACCTCAACGGACAAACCGAAAACGGAGTGTTCTATGGCATCCAGACTTTACGCAAATCCATTCCCGCCGAAGCCAAAGAAGCAACCATCCTGATACCGGCAGGTGAAATTAAGGACGAACCGCGTTTCAGTTACCGCGGTATGCACCTCGACGTAGGACGTCATTTCTTCCCAAAAGAATTCATGAAGAAGTATATAGACTTGTTGGCACTGCACAACATGAATACTTTCCACTGGCACCTGACGGACGATCAGGGCTGGCGTATCGAGATTAAGAAGTATCCGAAACTTACGGAAATAGGTTCCCAGCGCAGTCGTACGGTAATCGGAAGAAACACACAGGAGTATGACAATACGCCGTATGGTGGTTTCTTCACCCAGGAAGAAGCGAAAGAAATCGTGAAATATGCACAGGAACGTTACATTACGGTAATTCCGGAAGTAGACCTGCCCGGACATATGCTTGCCGCATTAGCCGCTTACCCCGAAATGGGATGTACGGGTGGTCCGTACGAAGTATGCCCGCGTTGGGGCATATTTGAAGATGTGCTCTGCATTGGTAACGACCAGACGATGCAATTCCTGGAAGATGTAATGAGTGAAATCATTGAGATCTTCCCGTCGAAGTATGTTCATATCGGTGGTGACGAAGCTCCGCGTACCCGTTGGGAAAAATGCCCGAAATGCCAGGCACGTATCAAAACAGAAGGGCTGAAAGCGGATAAGAACCATACTGCCGAAGATCGTCTGCAAAGTTATTGCATGACACGCATCGAAGAGTTCCTGAATAGCAAAGGACGCCAGATCATCGGTTGGGATGAAATATTGGAAGGTGACGTAGCTCCTAACGCAACCGTAATGTCATGGCGCGGTATGGAAGGCGGTATCAAAGCTGCACAACTGGGACACGATGTTATCATGACTCCGACCTCTTTCTGCTATTTCGACTACTATCAGACGGCAGACACAAAGGATGAACCGCTCGGTATCGGCGGGTATGTGCCCATCGAAAAGGTATATAGTCTGGAACCCGTACCGGCAGTTCTTACCGAAGAACAAAGCAAGCATATTCTCGGTGCCCAGGCCAATCTCTGGACAGAGTATATCCATTCCTCCGAACACGTAGAATACATGGTATTGCCCCGTATGGCTGCCCTTGCCGAAGTACAATGGACGCAACCTGAAAAGAAGGATTTCAAAGATTTCACTAAACGTCTGGCCCGCTTGATGAAGTTCTATCAAAGAGATGGCTTCAACTATGCTAAGCATGTATTTGATCTGAAGGTTGACTTCACGCCGGACGTTACCAAGAAAGCGGTAGTAGTTACATTGAGTACCATTGATGACGCTCCTATTTATTATACATTAGATGGAACAGAACCGACCACAGCTTCATTGAAATATACAGAGCCTGTTTCCATTACCGAAACAGCAGATTTCCAAGCAGTGGTTATCCGCCCGGAAGGAAAGAGCAAAGTGGTGAATAAGAAAATTTCTTTCAATAAAGCTACATATTGTCCTATCGAGCTGACTTTCCAACCTTCGGAAAAGTATAAATTCGGAGGTGCTATCACCTTGGTAGACGGTATGAAGGGGAATGATAGCTATGCCACCGGAGCCTGGTTAGGTTTTGTAGGTGGTAATGTGGAAGCCATCATCGACCTAGGGCAGGAATCAGAAATCAAGCAGGTAGCTACGAATGCCATTGTTGATATGAGTGCCTGGATTATGGGAAGCACAGGGTTGGTAGTCTCTATATCTGACGATAACAAAGAGTTCCGCGAAGTAGCCGCTAAAGATATTCCGGCAGAAACAAACATTGATAAGAAGGGTGTGGAAAACTATGAGATAACTTTCGATCCGGTAAAAGCACGGTATGTGAAAGTTGTTATCAAGCGTAGCCCTGCCTTGCCGAAAGGACATGCAGGCGAAGGAAAAGCAGCTTATATGTTCATTGATGAAATAGAGGTGGACTGATAAAATACAGGAAGACCACTCAGTATCATTTCTCATAACGCTGATTGAGCGGATTATACGGATTCATTTAATTGCAAATCCATATAATTCGCTCAATTCGTATCTGAATAATTATTCTCAAAGCTTGTAATCGAATACTCTGTCATGCGACTAATGAAGTAAAGAGTTAAATTATGGACACTAGAAAGTTGGAAAAGCAATTCGTTGACTTTGTGACAGAGTATAAACAGATTATCTACAAGGTCTGCTATATTTATGCCACAGACAGCGACAGTCTTAATGATCTGTATCAAGAGACCGTGATAAATCTATGGAAATCTTTTCCTCGCTTCCGGGGCGAGTGCAAAACATCTACTTGGGTTTATCGGATTGCATTGAATACCTGTATATCTGTCTCTTATACACATCTCCGAGCCCACGAGACGTAGAGGAATCTC
>ENA-OYWZ01001119-OYWZ01001119.1-human-gut-metagenome-genome-assembly--contig:-NODE-1119-length-12639-cov-5.293309_pt1 | contig 12639 bp, 7 predicted proteins | sample MGYA00244841_ERZ653414 | MGnify/ENA primary metagenome ERZ653414 (study PRJEB26926, sample SAMN06164894) | human gut metagenome | biome: ENVO:00009003; feature: ENVO:2100002; material: ENVO:00002003... | reverse complement strand
GAGATGTGTATAAGAGACAGATATATAGCAAGATGGAAATAGTAAGTATCGAAAGACAGGTGTTTGAGCGGATGGTTGCCAAATTCGAGGCATACGTCCGCAGGGTGGACGAAATCTGCCGTGACAACGGCGAGAAGAGGATGGGCGGATGGCTCGACAACCAGGACGTGTGCCGGATGCTGGACATCAGCCCGCGCACGTTGCAGACGCTGCGCGACAACGGCACGCTTGCCTACTCGCAGATAAATCACAAGACGTATTACCGTCCCGAAGACGTGGAGCGCATCCTGCCTGTGGTGGAGGACAGGCGCAAGGATGCCCTGTACCGGGGCAAGTGCATTTGAGAAATTCCAATATGTAAAACCGCTAAATCCGAAACAAGTATGAATGAACTGATGACGCATGAGAACGAATGGGTGCTCCGCTTCGACAGGAGCCTCGACCGTATGCTTGCCGCCCTTGACAGGCTCGGCAAGGAAAGCCGCCCCCTGCTGAACGGGGAGCGTTACCTCACGGACAAGGAGGTGGGCGCAAGGCTGAAAGTGAGCCGCCGCACGTTGCAGGATTACCGCAACGCAGGACGTATCCCCTACATACTGCTGGGCGGCAAACTGCTCTACCGTGAGTCGGACATCGAGAGGCTGCTCATGGAGGGCTACCGTCCTGCGGCTGTCCGGACATGACGGGTAAGAAGAAGGCGGAACAGATACCCGGCACAGGGTGCTGTTCCGCCTTTTGGCTACGCTGACGTGGAGGTTGCGACAGCGAAAAGAAAAACCGCCCTTGCCCTGTCTCAACGGCAATATCCCCCGGATGAGGATTTGTTGAGGACAGGCAAGGGCGTATATCGCTTATATCCAGCACATATTCTATCTTTCTCAACAATTCAACAAAATAAGGGAAGAAAGCAGGGCGACGGCATCACCATAGCCATTCCCCACGGAACTTGCCACAAGATGAAAACCGTTGAATTGTTGATGATTTATTCTAACTATCTGTCCTATAACAACATGTAACTTCAACACTCTCTTAACATACCGCCTGCCCTCAACGAAAGGAACACGACGGTCTTTTCTTCTTTTCGTCGTCGCGCCATCCTCTCTAACAGGGCATCGCGGACAATACCGGCTTGTGGGGTGTCGATACGGAATGCCAACGCCGTGACCATGCGCAGGCTGTAGCATTCATCCCGTCCCCCGTGCGTGCGTACGAACATGGCACGGTCGCATCCGATGTGGCAGACACCGCTCCTGTACACCGCCCTCACCACAGCCCGGAGCGTGGGTGCGATGACACGGAACAGCCCGACAAGTTCCGGCTCGCTCATCCATATCTCACCGTAGGGGATATGGACATTACCACTGTCATTGATGGTTATGATGTTCCTGCTCATTGCCTTGCCGTGTTGAAATGTCCCCCAATCCTGATTTCAAGCTGCGATATGTCATGGTCGAGCTTGGTACTGGTCACCTTCGCGTAAATCTGCGTGGTCGTGATGTTCGTGTGTCCGAGAATCTTGCTCACGCTCTCTATCGGCATTCCGTACTCCAAGGCTAAAACAGCCCAACTATGACGTGAGACATGAAACGAGACACGCTTCTTGATGCCACACATTGTTGCTACCTTCTTGATGCGCTTGTTGATGTTGCTAAGATTGCCGATATTGAACAAGTGGCTTCCTTTTCTGAAAGACTTGTATCTCTCAATAATCTGCATGGGAATATCCATCAGCTTGATTTGGAAAGGCACACCTGTCTTCTGACGCTTGGAAACAATCCAAGGAGCACCGTTTATCATGCTGATGTTGTCTTCCGTCAAGTTCTTGATGTCGATGAAAGATATACCTGTCCAACAACCAAAGATAAAAAGGTCTCTCGCAAATGCTATATTCGGGTCTTCCAACGTTATCTCGGTCATGGCGGTAAGCTCGTCCAATGTCAAGAACTCACGTTCCTTGTGGTCTGGGTCAACGTGGTACATGGCAAATGGATTTCTCGGTATCTTGCCGTTGTAGTGGGCTGCCGTTACGATATGCTTCAGTGGTATGGAATAAATCCAAATGGAGGACTGCGCAAGTCCGACGACATTCTTCAGATACAGGCAATAGTCACGGATGAACTCCTCAGTAAGCTCGTTCATGGACATATCGCTGCGCTTGTACTGATACTTGATGAAATCGGCAACATACTTTCTTACCGTCAGATACTTGCGGTAGGTGTTCTTGGCTCTATCCTTGCCAACACGCTTGGCAAAAGCTGCGTTCTCCTTGTCAAAGGCTCTGAGCAATGTCTCGTATTCCGTGCCTATGCCTTGGTAGGCGTTTCTCACCATTTCAGCGGTAACGAACGCCTCACGGTCGGAAAGCCGTTGGTAATGCTTAGCGATTTGAGCCTTGATGTTATCAAGCGCAAAGTTCACCTCATTGGCTTCCTTGCTTCTGCCTTTGGCTCTGTTGCCCTTGGCATCCCATATCGCCTTGGTCACGCTCAGCTTGCAACTGAACTGTGCGATAGTTCCGTTGATTGTCACACGTCCCATGATAGGGACAATTCCGTTTCTCTCCTTGCTTCCGTTTACATAGAAGACTGTCTTGAATGTACTTCTCATAATTCCTTGCTTTTTGTTCTGTGCAAAATTAAATCATGAGAGTTGCATGGCAAATTCACAACCTGTGCAGAATTGAGAAGTAAAAACCGAAGCCGTTAAAAATGCTTATTAGAGCGTTTCTTTGAGGTAATGACTTGAAAGCGTTTCTACTTCTCAAATCCGCCATTTTCGCATTTCCTCACGAATGCCACAAAAAGCCAACGACTGCCACAACCACTTGAAACTCAAAACAAAAGCTCAAATCTGCTATTTTTTGCTTTTTTAGTCATTCTTTTTCATAAAAATCAAGGGGTGATAAATTATTTCTTGGTTACAACTTTTACTAGTTTGTAAAAATGTGTAGTTAATTTTATATAAAGAATTAAAATAAGATAATATAGAATATGAGATTTCATGGTGGAAGTATAATGCTTCTTATAAGTATGTTTTTGATATCTTGCGATAAGAAAGAAACATTATCAGAAGTGGTGGAAAGAGGATTGAATGTTTCAAGCCAACAAACTATGTTTTTGGCAGAAGAATTGGAAAATCAGGAAAAGAAATTACCTAGAACGTATGAAAATAATGAATTGAAGACTGTTGGTTATAAATCATGGGTTTCAGGTTTTTTCCCTGGAGTGTTATGGTATTTGTATGAAAATGATCCAACAGAAGAATTAAAGAGATATGCCGAACTATATACTTCACGTGTGGAACCGGCCAAGAATATGACTTCTACACACGATTTGGGATTTATGTTGTATTGTAGTTTTGGTAATGGGTATAGATTGACACATGATTCTACTTATTTGGAGGTGTTGAAAACTGGTTCAAAATCATTGGCAACACGTTTTAATAGTAAAATCGGTGCTATAAATTCTTGGGGGGCTAGAGGTAAATGGCAATATCCGGTAATTATAGATAATATGATGAATCTTGAGATGTTGTCATTTGTAGCTAAAAAAACGGGAAAGGAGTCTTATATGGATATGATTAATGCTCATGCGCAAACTACTTTGAAACAACATTTCCGACCGGATAACAGTTGTTATCATGTCGTTTCTTATGATACGATTACAGGATTGCCCCATGCTAAAAATACACATCAAGGCTATGCGGATGAGTCTGCATGGTCCAGGGGGCAAGCATGGGCATTATATGGTTATACAATGATGTATAGAGAAACAGGAAAACCAGAGTATTTGGAACAGGCCCGTAAAGTGGCGAGATTTATTAAGAATCATCCCAACTTGCCTTCAGACAAAGTACCGTATTGGGATTTCGATGCACCGGATATTCCAAATACACCTCGTGATGCATCAGCGGCAGCAGTCATGGCTTCTGCATTGATTGAATTGAGTCAGTTGGATAAAAGTGAAGAAGCCTCAGCATGGTTTGATTTGGCGGAAGCGCAGATTCGTTCATTGTCTTCACCGGATTACTTGGCGGAGTTTGGAACTAATGGAGGTTTTATTTTGAAACATAGTGTAGGAAATTTGAATAAGAATTCGGAAGTGGATGTACCTTTGAGTTATGCAGATTATTATTATGTGGAAGCTTTATTACGTTTAAAGAAAATTCAAAATGAAAAATAGAATAGGAATATGGGTTGCCTTTAGTTTTCTTCTTTTCTGTTTAAAATCTTATGCCCAACCGACAGGAAATGAAGACAGATGGTATTGGGTGAATACTATGGTAAAAATAGCCAATCCGGTATTGGACAATCTTAGTCAAGGGACACTGAAAAAGAATATGCCGTTTGAATCCTTGTCAACTGAACCGTTGAGAAGAGAGGTCTCGTATTTGGAGGCTGTAGGGAGAACAATTTGTGGAATTGCTCCTTGGTTGGAACTAGGACAGGATCAGACAAAAGAAGGCAAATTGCGAGCTAAGTATATACAAATGACACTAAAAGGTCTTAAGAATGCAGTCAATCCAGACTCGCCGGATTATTTAATGTTTGATAATCGGCATTTTCAACCACTGGTAGATGCTGCTCATCTTGTACAGGGAATTTTAAGAGCTCCTAAACAAATTTGGGGGAATTTGGATAAAGAAACGCAGGTTCGTTTGATTAAGGAACTGAAAAGAACTCGAGGCATTAAACCCAAAGAAAGTAACTGGTTGCTTTTTGCATCTATGGTGGAGGCTGCTTTGCTGGAATTTACAGGCGAGTGTGACACATATAGACTGAATTATGGAATTCATCGTTTTTTGGAAGATGGTTGGTATAAAGGAGATGCTTGGTATGGTGATGGTCAGGAATTTCACTTGGATTTTTATAATAGTATTGTTATCCATCCCATGTTGACAGATATCCTTGCTATAATGAAAAAGCATAATTTGGAAGGAGGGGAGAATCTTGACAAGCAGATAATCCGTCAGCAACGGCTATCAGAACAATTAGAACGATTGATTTCACCTGAAGGAACCTATCCTGCTGTTGGGCGTTCTATTGTTTATCGTTTTGGTATTTTCCATGCTCTTTCTCAAATGAGTTTAATGAAGAGGCTTCCGGAGAAACTTCTCGGGGGGCAAGTACGTTGTGCGCTTACTGCTGTTTTGCATAGACAATTTGCAACTCCGAATAACTTTGATAAGAATGGATGGTTAAAAATAGGTTTATCCGGCAACCAGATAAATATGTCAGAATCATATATAAATACGGGTAGTTTATATATGTGTGCTACTATATTTTTAGCATTGGGACTTCCGGCTGAGGACTCGTTTTGGACAGAAACTTATATGGAATGGACCAATATGAAAGCATGGAAGGGAATAGATGTCGGGGCTGATAAAGCATTGCGAAAGGGATAGTTGATATATGGGGGGAATATAAGATAAGTGTTTTCTTGTTTATTTGTTAAACTCTTTTTAATGACTAGTATTTGGGCAAAATACTTAGTTATTTAAGGGAATATATTAAAAGAAAACTTCAATTAGACAAGAACTAGATGTATCGAATAAATTATTAATTAAATAATTAAGTTTATGTCATTAACAAGTATTATTTGTGGCATAGCGTTGCTGACAATAGGTGAAGTTGGGCCTCAGAATATGCCCGATACTATAGAACCTGTTGAATCACCGTTTGTTATGCCTTTGTTTGAAAGGCCTGTTTTTCCCGAATCTACCATATTGGTAAGGATGGAACAGGAAGGTATGTCCACTAAACCGATTCAGGAGGCTATTGATAGTATGAGTTGCCGAGGTGGTGGAACGGTGGTAGTTCCTCCCGGTGTATGGCGGACAGGACGCCTTATCTTGAAGAGTAATGTAAATTTGCATCTTTCGGAAGGAGCGGAATTACGTTTCAGTGGTAATATAATAGATTATCTTCCGGCTGTTTTTACACGGGATGAGGGGGTGGAGCTTTACTCTCTTGGAGCTTGTTTGTATGCTGATGGACAGGAGAATATTGCATTGACTGGAAAGGGAAAAGTAGTTGGACCGCCTACCAGTTGCGAGATATACAAGTGTAATGAAAGTATGTCTAGTGACAAGGTGATAAGAAAACCGCTTGCCGACCGTATTTATGATGGAAAGAATGGTGAAGGAGTCTTTTTGCCTAAGACATTTGCCCCTATCAATTGTAAGAATGTCTTTGTAGAAGGTGTTACATTTGAACGGGGACTGTATTGGAATATTGTACCACAATATTGTGAACATATTTTAATTCGGGGGATTACAGTGAACAGTTTCGGACATGGACGTACGGATGGTATTGATATTGATTCAAGTAATGATGTACTGATAGAATACTGTTCGCTCGATTGTCAGGACGATTGTTACACCATGAAGTCCGGGCGGGGTAAGGATGGATTGAAAGTGAATCGTCCCACTAGTAATGTCGTTATACGTAAAAGTATAGCACTGAGGGGAGCAGGCGGTATTGTGTGTGGTACTGAGATTGCCGGTGGAGTGAGAAATGTATATATGTACGATTGTGTTTTTGAGGGAACAGACCAGGCTTTCCGTTTTAAAACTCGTCGTCCACGAGGAGGTTTTGTGGAGAATATATATGTGGAACGGGTGCGGGCTAATGTGAAAAGACAGGCTTTGTATTGCGATATGCTTGGTTCTGCCCGCTGGGTAGGTGAGTTGGCACAGCGTTATCCGGCCCGTGAGATAACTCCACTTACACCGTGGTTTGCTAATATTTCCATTCACGATGTGGAGATCACCGGATGTAGCACATTGGTGGATGTGTCTGCATTACCGGAGAAGCCGGTGAAGAACTTTTTTTTCGGCAATGTCAAAGCACATTGTGATCGGATTGGCAAAATATGCGATGCTACAAAATTCTCAATGAAAGATGTAAGAATAGAGAGTTGTGATACAGTAATGCGTATTGATAATTGTGATTACGCCTCTTTCTTTGGGTTCAGCAATGTAACTACAGGTAGTTCGGTGAAGATAGAAAAAACGGGAGGAGAATGTCGCTATTTAAATGTGCAGACATATCCTCTTGTCCCAGTAAATTATCAGTCCATTCGTCCTGGTGAAGTGTGGCTTGATACTGAAGGAAAACCTATTCAGGCCCATGGGTTTCAAGTGACTTTTCGTGAAGGCAAATATTATTGGTATGGTGAGGATAAAACTCATACTCTGTTTGGTACCAATCGGATGTTTGGCGGAGTACGTTGTTACTCATCTACTGATTTTTACAATTGGAAAGATGAGGGGAGGATAATTGAACCTGCTACTGATCCACATTCACCTTTGCATCATTGTCAGAAATTGGAACGCCCACATATTCTTTATTGTGCCAAAACAGGCAGGTATGTATGCTGGCTGAAATCACAAAGTAATGATGGGCATTTTGTTATTCTAGAAGCTGAACATTTTATGGGACCCTATCATTTTGTCCGCAATCTGAAACCTAATGGCTTTGCTGTGGGGGATTTTGACATGTATGCTGATCCCGATACAGGAAAAGGTTATGTTTGGTTTGAGCGTCCTCATTGGGAGCAGATATGTGCTGAACTTTCTGATGATTATACAAATGTAAATGGCCGGTATTCAGAACATTTTGTTGGAAAGGTTCCACCGTTTACACGTGAGGCGGCAGCACATTTTGTAATGGATGGTAAACATTATATTTATACATCAGGGACAACTAGTTATACTCCCAACCCTTCGGAAGTAGCGGTATTCGATGATTATCATGGTGAATATACGGTGTTAGGGAATCCACACATAGGTGATGAGTATGCACATTCTTTTTGCTCGCAGATTACAAGTGTGATAAAGATTCCGGGAAAGGATCTTTATGTGGCTATGGCCGATCGTTGGCTACCGCATACTAATAAAACGGATATACCCAAGAAAGACTGGCAGTCTTTCTTGACCCGGTACAAGGATCACCGTCCTTATCCAAAGGATTTTGCAACTCCTAAAGTGGCCGACAGATTTTATACGCTTGTTAATCCTAATCAAGATGTATATAAGGCTACTTATGTATTTCTGCCAATTGTGGTGAAGGATGGCATACCGATGATAGAGTGGAAAGATGAATGGAAACTGGAAAACTATGAATAGATGATTTTTCTTTTGTTGATAGGGCACATCCGTTTATTTTTACTATCTTTGCTAATATGGCGTATGTCGGGAAAATGATGTACGTCATATATTTAAATGCCTGGTATGAATCTGATTGAAATTGTATGAAAACATATATTTGTCTGTTATGGGTTGTTTTTGGGTGTATAGGTTGGGAAATGCATGCATCGGTAGATGTACATCCTACTTTTATCACGACTAGTGACGGATTGGCGAATAATTCGGTACGTTATCTGTTTCAAGACAGCAAAGGGTTTATTTGGATGGGTACATTAGATGGGCTGAGCCGCTATGATGGCCATTCATTTGTGACATTCCGTCCGGAATCAGGCGATAAAATTTCTTTGGCAAATCATCATGTAAAGAAGATACAAGAAGATCGAAATGGTTTCTTATGGTTTATCACTGCTCCGGAATTAATGAGTTGTTACGATTTGAAACATGATTGTTTTGTTGATTTTACGGGGTGTGGGGAATATAGACGGCCTTACAATAAAATATTGGAAACTGCTGTCGGGGATATTTGGCTGTGGCATCATCAGAGTGGATGTCGTAAAATAGTCTGTAAGGATGGAATTCACTCTTCTGTATCTTTTACAAAGGAAAATGGGAAATTATCAACTAATGCAGTGAATTCCGTTTATGAGGATGAACAGGGAGTGATTTGGATTTGTACTCAGCTTGGGCTGTTTCAGGTGACAGAAGAGGGATATACCCAGGTAGTTCAAGATAGTTTGTCTTTTGTAGGGGCGATGTCTTTTCGTCACAAGATTTTTTTTGTAACCTCTGATGGAGGTATTTATGAAAAGTCTTCAGGTAAGAATTTGTTTTTGACAGCCCGGTTGCCGTGGAAACTTTCTGCTTTTAATACCTATGAGTCCTGTCGTTTACAGAACGATTGGGTGTTTTTTACTCCTGAGGGTGGAGAGGTGTTTAGTATGTCTGAGAAAAGATTGATTCATGATTCATCGCTTGATATTCGTTTAGGAAAATGTGAAAAGGATAATTTGAATAATCTGTGGATTTCCAATGGCACTGGTCTTGTACATTATATTGATGTCCGGACACGTGCCGTCCGGATTTTTAGATTAATGTCTGATGAAAAAGTTAAGTTGATAGGGGATGAACGTTATCATATCATACAAGATGTTCCACGTGGACTGATATGGATTTCTACCTATGGTAATGGTTTGTTTGTTTATGATTCTCAAAAAGAGGAGATGACCCATTACTCGTATCATGTGGATGAGTTTAATCGGGTGAATTCTGATTTTCTTTTATATGCTATGGGCGACAGAACCGGTAATATCTGGTTGGGATCAGAATATTCCGGCATAGCTTTATTGTCAGTATTAAATGATGGGGCAACTTATATTTATCCTGAAAATGAGAAATTGGTGGATCGTTCCAATACCATACGTATGGTTACGTGTATGGAGAATGGGGATGTGCGGGTAGGAAATCGTCGGGGGGGATTGTTTGCTTATGACTGTCACTTGAATTTATTGCAAAGAAATTATTATCATCTTAGTGTCTTTGCTCTCAAAGAGGATGACAAAGGGCAAGTATGGATGGGAACCCGTGGGAATGGATTATGTATAGGCGATAGATGGTATGTGCATCGGGCTGATGATGTGAATTCACTTGCACATAATCATATTTATGATATCTATAGGGACTACCGGGATAGAATGTGGATTGGAACTTTCGGGGGAGGACTCGATTTGGCTGTTTATAAGAAAAACGATTTTGTGTTTCGTCATTTTTTGAAGGGGAGTTTTGGAGAGCAAGAGGTTCGTACTATTACTGCTGATAGGAATCATTGGATGTGGGTAGGAACCAATAATGGTATTTATGTATTCCATCCGGATTCTTTGTTGAATGATTCGCGGCAGTATTACGTTTATAATTTGGATAATGGGAAAATACGTAGCAATGAAATTCGTAATATTTTTTGTGACAGCAAAGGTCGTATGTGGATTGGAACCACCGGTAAAGGCTTTTCTGTCTGCCAGTCAGGACAAACTTATGATCAGTTGGAATTCCGGCATTATGATGAGGATGACGGGTTGGTAAATAATGTAGTCCAGTCTATAGTGGAGGATAGAGATGGAAAAATCTGGCTGGGTACCGAATATGGAATGTCCCGGTTTGATCCGGATACGGAGGTTTTTGATAGTTTCTTTTTTTCAGCGATAATGCCCGGCAATGTCTATTTGGAGAGTAGTGCCTGTGTTATGAAAAACGGACATTTGCTGTTTGGAACGAATCATGGTTTGGTTGTGGTCGATCCTGAAAAAGTCATGCCACAGCATGTCGTTTCTCCGGTGGTTCTCACTGATTTAAAAATAAATGGAATTTCTGTTCGTCCCGGGGATATTGATTCTCCTTTGACAGAGGCATTAAGTTATACAAATAGAATAGAATTGAAATATTATCAGAATTCATTCAGTATAGATTTCTCTACTTTTGACTATTCTATGGCAAATGATGCCAAGTATATTTATAAGTTAATTCCATACGATAAAGATTGGGGAGTCCCTTCCTCCTTGAATTTTGCAGCTTATAAAAATTTGTTGCCGGGTACTTATCAGTTACATGTAAAAGCATCCAGTGCTTCCGGTGTATGGGGGGAAGATGAAACCGTATTACAGATTGTTATTACTCCGCCTTTTTGGAAAACAGGTTGGGCCTTTGCCATTTATATAATGCTGATTTGTATGGCAATGTATATGACATTCAGACTAATCCATAAGTTTGCTATCTTGCGGAATCGTATTCAATTAGAAAAACAGTTGACAGAATATAAGTTGGTCTTTTTTACCAATATCTCTCATGAGTTTCGTACCCCGTTGACGTTGATCCAAGGAGCCTTGGAAAAAATAGAGGCTATGGGTAGGGGTTCTAAAGAATTGGCTTATCCTATAAAAGTGATGGATAGAAGCACGCAGCGGATGCTCAGATTAATCAATCAATTGCTGGAATTCAGAAAAATGCAGAATAATAAACTGGTTCTTTCATTAGAAGAAACAGATGTTATCGTTTTTCTTTACGATATATTTCTGAGTTTTAGGGAAACGGCGGAATCTAAAGAAATGGAATTTAAATTTATTCCTTCTGTCAGTTCTTATCCTATGTTTGTTGATAAAGGTAAACTGGATAAGATAGTCTATAATCTTCTGTCCAATGCATTTAAGTACACACCGGAGGGCGGGAAAATAGTTTGTTCGGTAGATGTGGAAGAAGAAACAAAAAAATTGATCATTTCCGTGTCAGACACCGGTATTGGTATTCCTTTGGAGAAACGCGGGCAACTTTTTTCTCGATTTATGCAAAGTAGTTTCTCTGGTGATAGTATGGGAATCGGGTTGCATTTGACTCACGAACTTGTAAATGTGCATAAAGGAAGCATTGAATATGCGGAGAATGAAGGACAGGGTTCTGTTTTTACAGTCACTTTGCCATTGGATAGTTCTGTATATGAGTCAAAAGATTTTTTGATCTCTACAGCCTTAATGGAAGAAACGGATCATACAGATGAAGGCATTCCGTGCCGTCTCGTAAAAGAAGAACAGATGGCGGCTCCTTTAAACAAGAAAAAGATATTGATCATTGAAGATGATACTGATATTCGTGAATTTTTGAAGAAAGAAATATCTGTTTATTTTGAGGTGGTAGCCGAGGCTGATGGTGTGGCGGGTTTTGAACGTGCACGGACTTATGATGCTGATCTGATAATATGTGATGTCCTAATGCCGGGAATGAATGGGTATGAAGTAACCCGTAAGTTAAAAAATGAATTTAGTACCAGTCATATTCCGATCATTCTGCTGACAGCAATGGGAACTACCGAAAATAAATTGGAAGGAGTAGAAAGTGGGGCGGATGCGTATGTAACCAAACCGTTCAGCTTAAAATTGCTTTTGGCACGGATGGTTCAATTGATTGACCAGCGTGAAAAGTTACGTGAGAAATATGTGAATGATCCCAGTATAGAGCGACCGGCTATTTATACTTCTGATAAAGATAAACAGTTCCTTGATAAATTGCAAGCTATTATAGAGCAGGAGTTGGGAAATTCGGAATTTACGATGGAAGACTTTGCTGCCCGGATGAAATTGGGGCGTACTGTATTCTCTAAAAAAGTTCGTGGTTTGACAGGGCATACTCCTAATGAATATTTCCGTATTATTCGTCTGAAGAAAGCGGCGGAATTATTGTTGGAAGGTAATTATAATGTGAGCGAAGTTTCTTATAAAGTAGGTATCAGTGATCCGCTTTATTTTAGCCGTTGTTTCAAGACACACTATGGCGTGTCTCCTTCTGTTTATCTGCGTGGAAAAGAGAAAGAAATATAGAGTGGGCAACCTTTATTGTATAATCGGGCGGTAAATATCAGTTCGTTTCTTAAAAAGCTTAAAGTGTATAAATTTCCATGTTAATGAACAAAAATACATTTTGGGGCTTTATAAATACTGTCTCTTATACACA
>ENA-OYWZ01001117-OYWZ01001117.1-human-gut-metagenome-genome-assembly--contig:-NODE-1117-length-12648-cov-4.409354_pt1 | contig 12648 bp, 10 predicted proteins | sample MGYA00244841_ERZ653414 | MGnify/ENA primary metagenome ERZ653414 (study PRJEB26926, sample SAMN06164894) | human gut metagenome | biome: ENVO:00009003; feature: ENVO:2100002; material: ENVO:00002003... | reverse complement strand
CCTTCACGACGCGCATGATGTTGTTCAGGACGATGTAGGGGAAATCCACGCGGACGGTGCGGTCGACGGTGCGCTCCACGATCCGGGCGGCCCCGATCGCCGCGGCCGCCGACTCCCGGTAGGCTGCGATCAGCCCCGGGACGCCCAGTTTCGTGCCGCCGAAATAGCGGACGACCACCACCAGGCAGTCCGTCAGCGAGTTCGCGAGCAACTGTCCGAGGATCGGCCGCCCGGCCGTCCCCGAAGGCTCCCCGTCGTCATTGGCGCGGAAATGCTCACCCCCGGGCCCGAGCCTCCACGCATAGCAATGGTGTGTGGCGTCGTAGTATCTCTTGCGCAGGGCGTCGAGTATTTCGCGTATCTGTCCCTCGTCCTGCACGGGATAGGCATAGGCGAGGAATTTGCTGCTCCGCTCCCTCGATGCCGCCTCGGCGGGCGCCGCGATCGTCAGATAGCTGTCCCCTGCTTCCACCCTTTAGCGTACTTTCTTGAAGAGGCGCTCCCAGCGGATATTCGACGGGAACGACTTGTTCGCGTCGAGCGACAGCCATACGAACGAAGCCTTGCCGACGATGTGGTCTTCGGGCACGAAGCCCCAGAAGCGCGAGTCGGCCGAGTTGTGGCGGTTGTCGCCCATCATCCAGTAGTAATCCATGCCGAACGTGTAACTGCCGGCCTCGGCGCCGTCGATGTAGATGCGCCCGTCGCGTTCTTCGAGCTCATGCCCTTCGTAGGTTTCGATGATGCGGCGGTACAGGGGCAGGTTTTCGGCCGTGAGCTGCACCGTGGCGCCCTTCTGCGGAATCCAGATCGGCCCGTAGTTGTCCTGGCTCCAGCGCGGTTCCGCCCACTGCGGGAACACGTCCGTGTTGGGCGTGTAGATATAACGGCGCACGGAGAGCACGTTGCCGAGCGCCCTGACCTTTTCGGCCGCCTCGTCCGTGAGGAACATGTAGTACATCGAGCCGTTGCCCGTGTATTCGGTGATGCCGAGGTTGTCGAGGGCATATTGCGTCAGGGGCGAAGTGACCTGTACGACATACTGGTACTGGATGCCGGGGAACGGCTCCTGCGGCGATCCGTTGACCCACACCTGCCCGTCGCGCACTTCGAGCGAATCGCCCGCGATGGCGACGCAGCGCTTGATGTAGTTCTCGCGCTTGTCCACCGGGCGGCTGACGATGGTGTACTTCTCCGCGAGGCGCTTGCGTCCCTCCTCCTTGCCGAACGACTCTTCGTAGCCGCGCAGCACGTCGTAGTAGGTCACGGCCTGGTTTTCGAGCAGTACGGTGTCGCCCGCCGGGAAATTGAAGACCACCACGTCGTTGCGTTTGATCCTGCGCAATCCCTTGAGCCGGTGGTAGGGCCACTTGACCGCCTCGGAAAACGATTTTTTCGTCTGCGAAAAGGGCATCGTGTGGTGTACGAACGGGAACGACAGCGGCGTGTTGGGCATCTGCGGACCGTAGGTCACCTTGCTCACGTAGAGGTAGTCGCCGATCAGCAGCGACTTTTCCATCGACGAGGTGGGGATGACGTACATCTGGAAGATGAAGATGTGCACCAGCGACGCCACCACCGTGGCGAAGATGATGGCGTTGATCCATTCGTAGACGGTCTTGTAGGTCTTGCTCCGCTGGCAGAGGCGCACGTTGTGGCACCACACGTAGCGGTAGAAGAACTTCGAAATGTAGAGGTCGAAGATCACCACCAGCCCCAGCAGCATCCATAGGTTGCCCGTCCATACGACGAACCACAGCGTGTAGAGCAGCGAGGCGAGCGTGAAGCCGACCCATTTGTTACGGAAGAATGCCTTGATCTTTCCCATGTCCTAATCTTATCTTATTTCAGCAGGTCGTCCATCGAGTAGACGCCCTGTTTGCCGCAAAGGAACTCGGCGGCTATTACGGCCCCCATTGCTAACGTGCGGCGGTTCTTAATCGTATGTTTCAGCTCGAGAATATCGTCCTCCGACTCGTAGGTCACGGTGTGTATGCCCGGTACCATGCCCTCGCGTACGGAGCCGATCACGACTTGTTCCGGCGTCGCTTCCGCGGGGCTTCCGATGCGGTTCGCGGCGTGTTCGATCCCCGGGGCGTAGTTCACCCACTCCGTCTTGGCGGGCAGGCCGGCGATGACGCCCTCGGCCAGCGTGATGGCCGTACCGCTCGGCGCATCCTTCTTCTGGGTGTGGTGTACCTCCCCGATGCGTACGCCGTAGCCGCCCACGCGGCCGATCATCTCCGCCAGTTGGCGGTTGAGGCGGAACATCAGGTTTACCCCCAGGCAGTAGTTCGAGGCGTAGAACAGCGCCCCGCCCTTCTCGCGGCACAGTTCCTGGAGCTCCGGCAGACGATCCGTCCAGCCCGTCGTGCCGCTCACCACGGGGGTGGCGTTCTCGATGCAGGTGCGGATATTGCCGTAGGCGGTCGTGGGCATGGTGAATTCCAGCGCCACGTCCGCCTGTGCGAGGTTGGCGGCGTTCAGGTCGGACGCGTTGTCCGTGTCGATCACGAGCGCTACGCTGTGGCCGCGTTCGAGGAGTATCTTCTCGATCTCGCGCCCCATCTTGCCGTAACCTATGATAGCTGCTTTCATATTTTTCCGGATTATAAAGTCGTGCAAATCCCGTACGGGGGCTGCGGAGCCGGGCGCAGGTGCAGACTTTGCCTGCACGCTGCCGGGGCCGCCTGCCTAAGCGGGAATTTATTGTTCGCAAAGATAATACAAGCTGCGCCGACTGCCAAATTTATTTGGCGGTTGTGGCCGTGCGGTTTATTTTTCGGGGGAATCGGCGCCCGCACGGCATACCTCCGCCCTGCTTCTCCTCCGTCCTTCCCGTCGATTTTGGCACGAAAATGCGAAATACTTCTTTATTTGAGAAATAATTGTTAACTTTCTGCTGCTTTCAGCTTTTAATGTGAAATAGAAACAAGTCGAAATATTTTTATATTGTAAGGGATATGAAAAACGAATCAAAGAAAACACGCACCGAATGCGACCTGCTCGGTTGCGTAGAAGTGCCGGACAACGTATTGTACGGCGTGCAGACCATGCGCGGACTGGAGAATTTCGCCATCAGCAAATTTCGCCTGTGCGAATACCCGCGTTTCATCGAGGGGCTGGCCATCGTCAAACTGGGTGCCGCCATCGCCAACCACGCGATGGGGCTTCTCTCCGACGAACTTTTCGGAGCCATATCGCAGGCCTGCCGCGAAATCATGGCGGGCAGGTTCCACGAGTTTTTCCCCGTGGATATGATTCAGGGCGGCGCGGGCACCACGACCAACATGAACGCCAACGAGGTCATCGCCAACCGTGCGCTGGAGATCATGGGGCACGCGCGCGGCGAATATCAGTACTGCTCGCCCAACGACCACGTCAACTGTTCGCAGTCGACCAACGACGCCTACCCTTCGGCCATCCACCTCGGGCTCTACGCCACGCACCTCGAACTGCGCCGGCACCTCGAAGCGCTGATCGCAGCCTTTGCCCGCAAGGGCGACGAGTTCGCCCGCGTGCTCAAGATGGGGCGCACGCAGTTGCAGGACGCCGTACCCATGACCCTCGGGCAGACGTTCCACGGTTTTGCGAGCGTCCTGCGGGGCGAGGTCGACAACCTCGACCACGCGGCACAGGAGTTCCTGTCGATCAACATGGGCGCCACGGCCATCGGCACGGGCATCTGCGCCGAGCCGGGCTATGCCGAGCGCTGTACGGCGGCCATCCGGGAGATCACCGGCTGGGACGTGACGCTGGCCGAAGACCTCGTCGGGGCGACGTCCGACACGGTCTGCATGGTCGGCTACTCCTCGGCGATGAAGCGCATCGCGTCGAAGATGAACAAGATCTGCAACGACCTGCGGCTGCTGTCGTCGGGGCCCCGCTGCGGGCTGGGCGAGTTCAACCTCCCGGCACGCCAGCCCGGTTCGTCGATCATGCCCGGCAAGGTCAACCCCGTGATTCCCGAGGTGATGAACCAGATCGCCTTCAAGGTCATCGGCAACGAGTTGTGCGTGACGATGGCCGACGAGGCGGCGCAGATGGAGCTCAACGCCATGGAGCCGGTGATGGCGCAGTGCTGTTTCGAGTCGGCCGAACTGCTGATCAACGGCTTCGACACGCTGCGCATCCGCTGCGTTGACGGCATTACGGCCAACGAGGAGAAGTGCCTGCAATATGTCCGTAACAGCATCGGCGTGGTGACGGCGCTCAACCCGATCATCGGCTACAAGAACTCCACGAAGATCGCCAAGGAGGCGCTGGAAACCGGGCGCGGCGTCTACGAGCTGGTGCTCGAACACGGCATCCTGAACCGCGACGAACTGGACGAGGTGCTCCGCCCCGAGAATATGATCCATCCCGTAAAACTGGACATAAAACCGCGGCGCTAACCGATTTTTTTGTATTTTTGCGCAAACCACTCCGATCGCGATGCGCTATTTTCTGGAACTCAGGTACAACGGGGCCGCCTATTGCGGCTGGCAGCGGCAGCCCGACATGCCGTCGGTGCAGCAGACGCTCGAGCGGGCGCTCGCTACCCTGTTGCGCGAGAAAATCGAGGTGACAGGGGCGGGGCGTACCGATACGGGTGTCAACGCCTCCTATTATGTGGCGCATTTCGATTGTGCGGCGCCCGTGCCCGATCCGGCGCAGACGGTCTACAAACTGAATTTCCTGCTGCCGGGGGACATTGCCGTGGGAAGCATGACGCCCGTGGACGACGGTGCGCACGCCCGTTTCGCAGCGCGCGAGCGCGAATACCGCTACTACATCGAGCCGCGCAAGAACCCCTTTACGCGGGGCACGACGTGGCAGTATTACGTGCCGCTGGATGTCGGGCGGATGAACGAGGCGGCGGCCTGGCTGCTGTGCTACGACGATTTTACGTCGTTCGCCAAGCTCAATTCGAACAACAAGACCAACATCTGCCGCGTCATGCACGCGTCATGGACGGCCGACGGGCAGGGCGTGCTCTGCTTTACGATCCGTGCCGACCGTTTCCTGCGCAACATGGTGCGGTCGCTGGTCGGGACGCTGGTCGACGTGGGGCGCGGGCGCTATACCCCGCAGCAGTTCCGCGAGATCGTTGAAAGCCGCGACCTGTCGCGCTCGAGTGGCGGCGCCCCTGCGCAGGGGCTTTTCCTGAGCGATGTGGTCTATCCGGCGGACGTGTTTGAACGTAAGGTATTTTACTGATTTTAATAAATAAATATTATCGACTATGATTGGGACTATTATTTGGCTTATCGGTGTCTTCTGCGCAATATGGTGCGTGATGGACATCTTCAAGAAAAACATTTCGACCGCGGGCAAGGTGATCGCTTCGATCGTGGTGCTGCTCACCAGCTGGCTGGGTTTTGCGGTGTATTACTTCTACGCCAAAGACCACTTGCAGGAGTGGTTCAGGTAAAAAACTGAAAGGATTCGAAATGAGGGAGGTTCCGCCAGGAAACCTCCCTCGTTTTTTTGATATTGGGAATTAAATAGCTATATTTGGAAGCCAATTCCAACTTGTATGAAAAAATCCCTGTGGACGCTGTTGGCTGTCGGATGGATGGCCGCTTCTTCCGCGACACCTCCGGCGCATCTCGTAGATTCGCTGAAATCTGCTTGCCAATCGGAGCCGGATGCCCGCAAACGGGTCGATATCCTGCTGAACCTGAAAGACCTGAACGACTCGTCGGAAGACGAATTGTATTACAGCCGCAAACTGTTCGACGAGGCCGCCGCCGTCGGGGACGGATTTGCCGTCGGGGCGTCGCTGGGGTCGCTCGCTTCGTATTACATCTCTTCGCCCGGTGCCGGGGATTCGCTCGCCCGGGTGCTGGCGCAGGCGGAGCCGCTGATGCAGGGCAGCGGCATGGAGGGGCTCGGGGCTTATTACCGCATGGTGGAGCTGGCACGCAGGATACAGGTTGCCGGGGCGGAGGAGTCCGCGCGGCTGTGCCGTGAATACATCGACTCGGTACGGACATTGCCCCCGGGCGATGTATACGAAGAGGCGTCGCGGCTCTTCCTGAAAGGCATAGCCGCCTTCAGGCTGGTCTCGGCCGAAGGAAACCTGCAGATGGAGCGCGGCCTGCCTTTCTGGAACGACGAACTCGCCCTGCTGGGGCGGATGTGTCCCACGGCACGCCGGAATTTCCATGCCAACCTGATCACCTGCCTGATCGCGGCTTACAGCAGTTTGGAAGACCAAAGCGGGCTGGTACATGCGGCCGACGGTTACCTTGCGATGCTCGACGAGTATTACCGCGATCCGGAGATCGTACGGCGCAGACCCTATATTTCCAAGGAGATGTCCTACTTGGTCTGTTACTATTCGATGTGCACCTCGCCGCTGCTCGACGAGCGCAACTTGCAGGCGTATTACGAGCGTTACCGCCGTTTCGCGGACTCCGCGGCGGCGGATGCGGGCAACCTGCTGACCAACAGGCAGGGATTCTATACGATCAGCGCAGAGTATTACAACCGCCGGGGCGATTACCCCAGGGCGCTGGCTTACCTCGATTCGCTGACGGTGCAGTTGCGTCCGGGCGGTGTCACGTCGCAGTTGGTGGCGATATCCGCTAACAAGGCCAAGATCCTCGAACGCATGGGACGCTACAAGGAGGCGTGCGGGGTTTATAACGAAGTGGTCGGCCTGCGCGACTCGCTCTCGTCGCACAGGTATGCCGAGAAGGTGGGCGAACTGGAAGTGCAGTACGGACTGGACAAGGCCGAGCGTGATAAAGCGTTGCTACTGGCGCAGAAACGGCAGAACTCGCTCTACTTCGCCCTGACGATCCTGCTGCTGGCCGTCATCGCCGTTGTCTACCTGTGGCGGAACCTGCTGCGCATCAAGCACCTGCAGCACAACCTGTCGGTCGAATCGCAGCGCGCGCAGGAGAGCGAGCGGCTCAAGCGGGATTTCATGGGTTCGATGAGCCACGAAATACGCACGCCGCTCAATGCCATAAGCGGCTTTGCCGAGCTGATTGCCGGGGAGGACCTCACGGAGGAAGAGCGCCGGGAGTTCGTACAGATCATCCGCGACAATACGCAGCTCTTCACTTCGCTCATCAACGATATGCTCGAAGTGTCGCAGCTGGATAATACGAGTGCCGAACTGCCCCGGAAGCTGCTCGACATCAGCAAGATCATCCGTGCCGAAATGGAACACCTGCCCGTAAAGGAGGGCGTGGAATACCGGCTGAAGCTCGCGGCCCCGGAGATCGTATTCCCGTTGCACCGGAGTTATGTGTCGCTGCTCGTACGCGAGTTGCTGAAGAATGCCGTCAAATTCACCGAACAGGGATCCGTGACGGTCAAATGCGGCCTGACGGGATCCGATACGCTGACCTTGTCGGTCACCGACACGGGCTGCGGCGTGGAACCCGGGCTGGCGGAAAAGATTTTCGATCGCTTCTACAAGGGCGATCCCTTTGCGCAGGGGCTGGGATTGGGCTTGAGCCTCTGCCGGCTGATCGTGGAGAAATTGGGCGGTACGATCGCCCTCGACACCTCCTATACCGGGGGTGCACGGTTCGTGGTGACGCTCCGGGATGCCTGACCTGCGGTTCCCGGAACGGGTTTCTGACGTCGTACGGCGTTTGTGAACCTGCAGCCGGATCGGTGTGTCGCCCTGTGGAAATACCGTTATAACAAAACGCCCCTCGTTACCAGAGGGGCGTTTAGTCTGCCAGGCGGGTTAGAGGTGTATCGCCTCCCCCAATGCCGCTTCGGCGGCCTCCATGACCCCTTCATTCATCGTGGGGTGTGCATGTATCGTGCGGGCGATCCGGTGTGCCGTGGCACCCAGCATCCGAGCCAGCGTCGGCTCGGCGATCATCTCGGTGACGTTCTGTCCGACCATGTGCGCCCCCAGCAGGGTGTCGTCCTCGCCGAAGAGGAGTTTCACGAAGCCGTCGCGGTCGCCCGCGGCGGTCGCCTTGCCCGAAGCCGTGAACGGGAAACGCCCTACCTTATAGGCGACACCCCGCTCCTGCGCCTGCTGCTCGGTCATGCCGACCGAAGCCACCTCGGGCGAGGTGAATACGCACGACGGGATGGCCGAATAATCCACCGGTGCGGGATCCAGCCCGCAGATGGCCTCTACGCAGCAGATACCCTCGGCCGAGGCCACGTGCGCCAGCGCCGGGCCGCCCACGATGTCGCCGATGGCGTATACGCCCGGAACATTGGTGCGGTAGAACCGGTCGACGAGCACTTTGTCGCGCTCCACGGCGATGCCCAGCTCTTCGAGGCCGATCCCCTCGATGTTGGACTTGATCCCCACGGCCGAGAGCACGATGTCCGCCGTCAGGGTTTCGGGGCCCTTTTTGCCCTCGGTCTCGACCTCGCAGCGCCCTTCGGCGTTGACCCTGACCGATTTCACGGTCGTCGAGGTCATCACCGCCGCCCGCAGTTTGCGGAATGCGCGCTCCATCGCCTTCGACACCTCCTCGTCCTCGAGCGGCATCATGCGGGGCATGTACTCCACCACGGTGACCTTCACGCCCAGCGCGGCGTAGAACCACGCGAACTCGCTGCCGATGGCGCCCGAGCCTACGACGACCATCGTTTCGGGCAGCCGGGTGAGCGTCAGCGCCTGGCGCGACGAAATCACGTGCCGGCCGTCGATGGGCATGAACGCCATTTCGCGCGGGCGCGCCCCCGTGGCGAGGATGATATGGTCGGCTTCGTAGTGCGTGCCGTCGACCTCGAGCCTGCCTGCCGCCGTCAGGCGCCCGAAGCCCTGTATGAGGTCTATGTTGTTTTTCTTCAGCAGGAAGGCCACGCCCTTGGACATGGTTTCGGCCACGCCGCGCGAGCGCGCCACGATCTTTTCCGGGTCGGGGCACACCTCGCCCGCGAGGGTGAGCCCGTAATGCTCCGCCGATTTGCAATAGGTGTAGACCTGTGCGCTTTTCAGCAGCGCCTTGGTCGGGATGCAGCCCCAGTTGAGGCATACGCCGCCCGCCTCGGCACGCTCCACGAGTGCGACCTTCCGTCCCAGCTGCGAAGCCCGGATTGCGGCCACATAGCCGCCCGGGCCGCTTCCCACGACGATGATATCGTATTTCATAGCTCTATTTTATCACTTTGAGTATTTCTCCGTTGTCTTTGGCCACGGCACGTTTCCACTTCTCGCCGTAACCCGGGAACTGGATCTTGTCGGGGATCTGTTTGCCGTTGCCGTTGTCCACGAAATGCGCCGGGCCGCCCTTGCCGTCGAGGTATTCCAGCACGCCCGCATGTTCGCTTTTCACGTTGCCGTCCATGTATTTCACCAGCAGGTACTTGTCGAGCTTCGACCAGCGGTCGAACAACTGCTGCGCCGTGGCGATGCTGAACTCCGAGAGGAATTTGCCGCGGGCCTTGGGCGAGAGCGTCATCGCCTCGGCATCGACGTCGCGCACCAGGCGGAGCGCCTCGTTTTCCCATTTGTCCACGACCTTGCGGATGTCGCCCGCGATCATGTCGTAACGCATGTAGGCGAAGTTCGAAACGCGGTTGAAGAGCCAGAACGCCGACGTCGGCGAATATTCGAGCATCGAACCGTTGCCTTCGCTCAGGCACTCGGGGACGCCCTGCGTGCAGCAGTAGATGGGCGTCAGGCACGACGTGGCCGCATCGTCCACGCCGAACCAGAGGATGCCCATGTTGTCGGGCACGTCGGGGCGTGCCTGTGCCACGAACCAGAAGCCGGTCTGCTGCGTGGCCGTCGCACGTTCGTTGCAGTATTCCACGCCGTCGACCTCGAAATACATCGGCCGCCAGCGGTAGGGGCAGGCGCTGCCCCCGGCGCCTATGTCGGTGGTCATGTCCATCGGCGTGCCTTCGTAGTGGTCGCGCATGCAGTCGAAGACCACCTTGGGCGACACCTTCGTGCGGGGTTTCACCCACAGGGGCATGCGGTTTTCGGCATTGTGCCCCATCGCATAGTCCACGTATTTGTCCATTCCGTCGGCCACCGTGCGGAAGAATGCCCACACGCGGGCCTCGCAGCCTCGCAGCGCGCCGAAATCGGCCGGGGCGTAGGCTTCGCAGAAACTGAAATCCTCGTCCGTGCCGTCGTAGTAACCCATCTCGCGGGCGAACGCCACCACGTCGGGCGAATAGAGGCAGTTCTCGGGGTCGTCCTTCGGGAAGGTCGTGATACGCGCCTGGTTGGCGTGCGCCGAGACATAGCCGTCGGGGATGCGGCGGGCTACCCATACGATGCCCTTGCGGGCGTTGCCGCCCTTGCCGTCGTCCTTGTAGCCCTTGCCGATCAGCTCCATGATCCACGCCTCTTCGGGGTCGACGATCGAGAACGACTCGCCGCTCGAGGCATATCCGTAGGTGTTCGCCAGCTCGGCGATCGTGAGGATCGCCTCGCGGGCGGTCTTGGCGCGCTGGAGCGTGATGTAGATCAGCGACCCGTAGTCGATCAGCCCTGTCGAGTCCTCCAGTTCCGGGCGGCCTCCGTAGGTCGTTTCGCCGATGATGAGCGAATGCTCGTTCATGTTGCCGACGGTCGAATAGGTTTCGCCCGCCTGCGGGATGTCCGTCAGGTAGCGTCCCGTGTCCCACTCGTAGACGGGCAGCATGGCCCCGGCCCTGAATTTCCCGCCGGGGGTGTGGTACAGGGCGCCGTAGAGCGCGTGCGAATCGGCGGCATAGGAGACCATGGCCGAGCCGTCGGTCGATGCCCCTTTGGTTACGATGAAATTGGTACAGGCTGCGGCTGCGCCATAGGCGAAGAGGGCTGCCGCCGCGAGGCAATACTGGAGTTTTCTCATAGGTTTTCCGGTTTTGATCCCAAATGTACGAAACAAATCCTAAACGGCAAAACGCAGCGGGTACGATATGTCGCATTTTATTTGGATATTAGGGCTTTATGTCGTATCTTTACGACGTATGCAAGCGCATTGCATTCCGGCGGATACCCCCCCCCGGTGCGGAGGTATGTAATTGTTATATAGTAGGTTATATGAAGAAACTATTGTTTTTATCCTTTTTCGGGCTTTTCCTGCTGGCATGTACCACGGACGAGGGCGATGGTGCGCCGTTCGTCACCGACGTGGTGATGCCCCCGTCATCGCAGCTATTCGCGCCCGGCGACGAGGTGACCGTTGCGGCGCGCGGCTTCGAGGCCGACGACGACATCATGCTGCGGATCGCGTGGCCCCTGTCGCAGGCGGCTCTCCCGGAAGGATATGCCGACGGTGTCTGGGCCGTCGTGACGGAACGTACCGAATCGGACATCACGTTCCTGGCCCCCGGAGGCTACCCCGCCTCTACGACCGAGGTGAAGCTCTTCCGCCGCGGCAAGGCCATGACGCTGGGTAAAATATCCGTATCCGACGGCCGCCCGCCCGAGGAGCCGTCGCTCTACGGCATCACCCAGTACGATTGCGACGAAACCGGGATCGACCGGATCGACCTGACGACGGGCGACCTAACCCGCATTGAGACCTTGGGCGTTTTGCGCCGCATGCACTGCGTGGTGAATACCCCCGGTTCGAACCGTATCTACGGCCTCGCGCCCGGCGGAAATATCGGCGCTGCGGCGTTCTACGACCTCACGATGCGTTATTTCCGGGATTCGGGCTACGACAATGTCGTCGTCGCGGGCACCCTCTCCGATTTCGCCGCCTTCCTGCGCCATGAGGCCGGCCGGCTCGTCCTCATGGAGTTGAATATGACCCGTACCAACGTCGCACCTGTGCCCCCGTCGTGGATGCTGCCTTCGGACATTGCGCCCGAGATGCTGGGCGAAAATCCTTTCGTGACCGTCTACGGCGGTTACCTCCTGCTCGCGGCACACACTGCCCCGGATAGTTATACGCCGCTGGTGCTTACCGGCCGCAGCGGCGAGGGATACGCCGTAAAAACGGGCGATGCCGAACAGGCCGATGCGATGGTGCCGTTCGGAGTGCTGGACAAAGGGCAGGACGGCGAGACCTATTACGCCGTCGGCGGCTATGCCGTGGCGAAGGGCGGTGTGACCGAACTGCGTCTGTATAACCCCGTGTCGATGGAGTTCGACAGGACGCTGGCGGCGGTGCAGGGCACCGTCCGCTCGATCGCCGTCCGCCATGACGGCGGGAAGACCGAGGAGCTGTTCATGCTCTGCGACACCGGCGACGGCGGCAACCGGATCCGGGTCTACGACATGGAGTCCGGCTCGGAGCGGGTCTTGGACGGAGCCGTCCCCTGCTCCGAAATCGTACTGGCCCGATAGCATGTCCGGGATTCCGGACGGATAAAAACGGTATGCAGGCCCGGATTTTTTCCGGGCTTGTTTCGTCTTGTACGAATTTTGCGTATTTTTACACACCAAAACCGAATAGATTATGTCGATAGCATACCAATTGTCCTTCGTGCGCGGCACCCTGCCCGAGTATGTCACGCTGGTCGCCGTGTCGAAGACCCACCCCGCCGGGGCGATCCGCGAGGCCTACGATGCCGGGCACCGCATTTTCGGCGAGAGCCGTCCGCAGGAGCTGCGTGAAAAATACGACGTGCTGCCCAAGGATATCGAGTGGCACATGATCGGCCACCTGCAGACCAACAAGGTGAAGTTTGTGGTGGGCAAGGTGGATATGATCGAGTCCATCGACTCGGTCCGCCTCATGGACGCCGTGGAGAAGCTGTCTCTTATACACATCTGACGCT
>ENA-OYWZ01001105-OYWZ01001105.1-human-gut-metagenome-genome-assembly--contig:-NODE-1105-length-12779-cov-7.057372_pt1 | contig 12779 bp, 12 predicted proteins | sample MGYA00244841_ERZ653414 | MGnify/ENA primary metagenome ERZ653414 (study PRJEB26926, sample SAMN06164894) | human gut metagenome | biome: ENVO:00009003; feature: ENVO:2100002; material: ENVO:00002003... | reverse complement strand
GCAAGCCGGGTGAGCCTTCCCGGCCCACCCAGCCGGAGAAACCCACTACGCCCGATACCCCCGCCACCGGCGACAGCAGCAACGTGACCGCCCTGTGGGTCGTGTTGGCGGTGGCTGGCGTGGGCATCATCGTGCTGGTGGTGCTGCTTGTCACTAAGCGCAAGAATAAGAAGGACTAAGCTTCATCGGGAGAAAGCCCTGCGGCCCACACGGGCCGCAGGGCTTTCCTGCCCCCGTCTGTGCCGAAGGGGAGGAGATTTTGCGCCGCCGGAGCCTTTTTCCTATTGTGCATCTGCCGCCGACATGGTATGATAATATCCGTAATGAGCAAGGGTAAACACGCCTGACAGCTTGTCCTTCCGGCGATTTTACGCTTCGTCTCGGTGGGCATCGGCCTGCCGGGGCGCCTCTATCCGGTAAAACTGGCGGCTCTGCCGCCTCTAAAGCATAAGGAGAGCGAAAAACTATGAAATTAGGTATCGTCGAAAGCGAGCCTGTTTCTGAAACTCTCCGCAAACGCACAAATGCCGATAAAGCTTGATAGGGCAGGCATTTTCGGATGAAGTCAAAACATAAAAGTTCCTATTTCCCTACGCATCCCCACGCAGAAATGGCGGAAAAACGGCGTAGAGGAACCGGCGGTACGCAGTTGCGAAAATCGCCTGCTGCAACATTACTAAGAATATTCAAGCTGCCCTGCGCACCGGCGCAGAGAGATACAAGGCGTTTCACTCCTTTGATCCTCCAAACAAAAAATGAGCCTTCTCCGTTTGGGATAGAAACGGAAAAAGCTCATTTGCATGGTACGCACCTGTCAAGCGGCGCAGAACTTTGGCAGCGCTATGCCTCATCCTCCGCCAGCATACGGTATCCGACGCCAAGCTCGTTGATGATGTAGCGTTTTTCGCCGGGCGTCACGCCCATTTTCTTGCGGATGTTCTTCATGTTGACTTGCAGCTTCTTGACGCTGCCATAGTCCGAATACCCCCAGACCGCCCGAATGATGGCGGCATACGTCAGCACCTTTCCGGCGTGAACGGAGAGAAACGCCATGATGTTGTATTCCGTCTGGGTCAGGTCGATCTCCTCTTTCCCTACAAAAACCTGCCGTGTATCATAATCGATCAGCAAATCCTGCAGGCGGAATTTCCCACCATGGGAACTTTCCTTCTCTTCGTTGTGCCGATGGCTGCGGAGAACGGCACGGATACGAGCCAGCAATTCCTCCGTGCCAAAGGGCTTGGTGATATAGTCATTCGCCCCCAGATCCAACGCCTCCACCTTGTCCCTCTCGTTGGAACGGGCGGAAAGCACAATGATGGGCACGGTGTCTGTCTCCCGAACTTCTTGAATCAAGCTCATACCGTCTCGATCCGGCAGACCAAGATCCAAAAGGATGAGGTCCGGATGATGGGAGGCATACATCATCATGCCAAGCTCGCAGGTTTCCGCACAGAGCACCTGATAGTCGCTGGTTTCCAGATTGGCTTTGATAAAGCTTCGGATGTTGGCCTCGTCCTCTACGATCAGGATTTTGTACTTGTTATTGCCCATCGTCCTCACCCCCTCTTTCCAGAGCAAAGCGGAATACCGCACCGCCGCCCTTCCTATTTTCCGCAGTGATTTCGCTGCCGTGCGCCTTGACGATGGCGGCGCACACGGATAGTCCGATCCCCATATTGCTGCGGGTCCCGTCCACCGGTGCGGCGGACTTTTCATAACTTCCGGTGAAAATCTTTTGAAGCGCATCCTCCGGGATGCCGCAGCCGTTGTCGGCAACCTCAAATACCGCCTTATCCCCCACAAGAGAAACGGAAAGCGTCAGCTCCGTCATGCCTTTTGCGTGGAATACGGCATTTTCCAGAAGATTCAGCAGTACCTGTTCAATAAGGAGCGAATCCATGGGAATGTCCACAAATTCCTCCGGTATCTGTGTAATGACCTTCTGATTCGGATACTTTTTGGAAAACTTCATGAGAACCGAGTCGATCAGCTCATCCAGAACCGTGGGCGTTTTCACGACTTCCACTTTCGCACCGTCGATCCTTGTAACCGACAGAAGATTTTCCACCATGCGGATGAGCCATTCGCTGTCCTCCTGAATTTCTCCCAACAGCTTGAGCTGCTGCTCCTTTGGCAGCGCATCATACTTGGAGATCAGCGTGGAGGAGGACCCGTATATGGAGGTGAGTGGTGTGCGCAGATCATGGGAGATCGCCCGCAGCAGATTGCCCCGCATTCGCTCTTTTTCATTCTCTGTCCGCAGCTTTTCCTGATCCCGAATGCGGCTGTTCAGCGTACTGGTGAAAACGGCAACTGCCAGCATAATGACGGCAGATAAGATGCTTTCCCCCACGAAAAAGTCGAAGACATAATAGGGATAGGTAAAGGCAAAATTCACCGCAAATACGCTGACGATTGCCGAAGTGATGCCATAGCAATACCCGTGGGTTTTCAGCGAGATCAAAAACACGCCGAACACAAAGATCATGGGTACCAGCGTCTGCATGGTAAAGAGCTTCTGAATCAGCAAATTGACGGCAAAGGCACTGCAAAAAATAAGGATCGAAAATAGAGTATCCTTTTGTCGCTGTCGATTCTTCATCATGCTTCTCCTGAAATTTATTGCGGTATCATACGCCATGTTTTTCGGTTTCGGGCGAAGCCCGGGAGAAAAACGGCTTAGATCCAGTGGTATAAATAACTGCCAGCAGTTATTATATCGCATAAGCGGAAGCGCTTCAAGATTTCTCACAGGAGGAGATTGCGCCGCACTCGTTTCTTTACCGAATCTACACCGGAAAAATGCTATAATATAAGCACACAATAAGCACACAGCAAAAAGGAGAAAGAGATCCGTGGAAAACGACAGTAGCGACGATAACGGTAACTGCTCTTATATGATCTGTTCGTATGTGGCATATCTACGCCCTTTGCTGCGGTATCGGGTATAGGTGTGTCTTTTTTGCATGAAATGATCGTATGAACAGAACATAAAGGAGTTTGAAGTGAATTATTTTGGAAGCATTTTCGCAATGGTGGCCTGCATCGTCATGTCCGCCTATTTCAGCGCCACAGAAACGGCATTCTCGTCTCTGAATAAGACCCGCCTCAAGGTGTTGGCGGACAACGGAAACAAGCGGGCAGCGCTGGCGCTCAAGCTGTCCCAAGATTATGACAAGCTGATCTCCACCATCCTGATCGGCAACAATATCGTCAATATCATGGTGGCGTCCATCGGCACACTTCTGTTCGTCGGACTTTACGGCGACATCGGTGCGACGGTTTCTACGGTCGTCGTAACGGTCGTTGTTTTGATTTTTGGTGAGATCACCCCCAAGAGTGTTGCAAAGGACGCCCCTGAACGCTTTGCTTTGTTCAGCGCACCCTTTATCCGCCTTTGGATTTGGGTGCTGACACCGTTGAATTTTCTCTTTTCTCAGTGGAAAAAGCTGGTTTCCCGCTTCTTCAAGACAGATGACGATGCAAAAATGTCCCACGAGGAGTTGCTTCGTTTTATGCAGGACGTGGAGCAGGACGGCGGCATTGACGAAAACGAGGGCGAGCTGCTGCGCAACGCCCTTGAGTTCCGAGACCTGACGGCGGCAGAAATTCTGACCCATCGAATCGACTTGGAGGCCGTGGACATCGGCGAAAGCCATGAGGAAATTGCCAGAGCCTTTACACAGTCCCGTTTTTCCCGCCTACTGGTCTACCGGGATACCATCGATCAGATCGTCGGCGTTCTTCATCAGAAGGACTTCTATATCAACGGCAAGATGACGGATCAGCCTATTGCGGAGATCATGACGGAGCCGCTGTTTGTCTATCAGCACACGAAGATCCGGGATATTTTGAAAATGCTCCAGCATCAGAAGTCCCATGTCGCCGTAGTCGTAGACGATTTTGGCGGCACGCTTGGTATTGTTACGATGGAGGATATTCTGGAAGAACTGGTCGGTGAAATTTGGGACGAACACGACGAGGTGGAAGAAGATTTTGAAAAGCTGGACGAAAATACCTACCGCGTGGACTGCTCCGTCAGCTTGGAGGATTTTATGGAATTCTTTGGCGTCAAGCTGGAATCGGACAGTGTTTCCGTCGGCGGCTGGGTCATGGAGCAGCTGAATAGAGTCCCCAGTAAGGGCGATTCCTTTACCGCTCAGAATTTGGAGATCACGGTCTCCGATCTGAGTGCGTACAGGGTATCCTTCATCACAGTCAGGCAATGTGGCGTCTGTTTGACCTGCGAACAATAAAGCAATCGTGCGATTCATAAGGGGTGAGGATGATGTCGGAAGAAGTGGTTTGCAGAAAGCACCGCCTTTCGTCTTTTCAAATTATCATATTGGGCTTTGCCGGGGTCATTCTGTTGGGTGCGTTGCTGCTGATGCTGCCGCTTTCCACAACAGCCGGGTGCGTAACGCCATTTCATGAAGCGCTTTTCACTGCGACCTCCGCTGTTTGCGTGACGGGTCTTGTGGTGCAGGATACCGGCAGCTATTGGTCGGTCTTTGGCCAGACGGTGATCCTGACGCTGATTCAGATAGGCGGGCTCGGTGTTGTCACTGTGGCGGCATCGTTTGCGCTGCTGTCCGGGCGAAGGATCTCTCTGATGCAGCGCAGCACCATGCAGGACGCCATCTCAGCGCCGAAGGTCGGAGGGATCGTCCGCCTGACACGCTTTATCCTACGAGGGACATTTCTGATCGAACTGCTGGGCGCACTTTCCATGCTGCCGGTGTTTTGCCGCGACTATGGATGGCGTGGCGTCTGGATGGCGGTATTCCATTCCATCTCCGCTTTTTGCAACGCCGGGTTTGACATTCTTGGGACAGAAAGCAACCGCTATCCATCTCTTACCGGCTATGCGGGCAGTCCGGTGATCAATATCACGATTATGCTGTTGATCGTGATTGGCGGCATTGGATTTCTGACGTGGGATGACATCTTTGAAAACAAGTGGCGGTTCCACCGTTATCGAATGCAAAGCAAGGTGATTCTCGTCACGACAGGTCTTTTGATTTTTCTGCCTGCTGTGTTTTTCTTCTTTTCAGACTTTTCTGCGCTTCCCGCCGAAAACCGGCTGCTGGCATCCTTTTTTCAGTCCGTCACGCCGAGAACGGCGGGCTTCAACACAGTCGATCTACCCGCCATGTCCGGCGCATCGCTGGGCGTGATGATCCTTCTGATGCTCATTGGCGGCTCTCCGGGGTCTACGGCAGGCGGCATGAAAACCACCACGCTGGCAGTTCTGCTTTCCAATGCTGCTGCGACCTTCCGCCAGCGGGACAGCGCCCAGTTCTTTGGGCGCAGAGTCGATGGCAGCGCCGTCAAAACCGCTGCGACCATCCTGACGATGTACCTTGCCCTGTTCTTTGGCGGAGGCGTTTTTATCAGCGTATACGAGGATCTCCCGCTGTCCTCCTGCCTGTATGAAGCAGCGTCGGCGGTAGGCACGGTTGGACTGACATTGGGTCTTACGCCGCAGCTGCATATTCCCTCGCAAATGGTATTGATCGCGCTGATGTATCTGGGCAGAGTCGGCGGGCTTACACTCGTTTATGCGGCGGTGTCCACCAAGAAAACCGGCAGCGCAAAGCTGCCGCAGGAAAGCATCACGATTGGATAAGCAAAGGAGCATCTATCCCATGAAAAATGTTTTATTGATCGGAGCAGGCCGCTTCGGGCGGCATATCGCCATGCAGCTCTCTCAACTGGGGCATCAGGTCATGGCAGTCGATACCAATGAGGAACGGATCAACGATGTGCTTCCGTTTGTCACCAACGCACAGATCGGCGACAGCACCAATGCGGAGTTTCTGCGTTCGCTGGGTATCGGAAATTTTGATGTTTGTTTTGTGACCATCAGCGGTAATTTTCAGAACTCGCTGGAAACCACCTCGCTGCTGAAGGAGCTGGGTGCCAAATGCGTGGTATCCCGTGCCGAGCGTGATGTGCAGGCAAAGTTTCTGCTCCGCAACGGTGCAGACCATATAGTCTACCCGGAAAAACAGGTGGCAAAATGGGCAGCGATCCGATTCACTGCCGACCATATTTTCGACTACATAGAGATCGACGAGCAGCACGCCATCTTTGAAGTGCAGGTGCCGGAGGCGTGGATCGGGAAAAGCGTTGGCGAACTGGATATCCGCAGAAAGTTTGGCATCAACATTCTTGGCATCAAGCGAGCCGGAAAAACGGATGTTTCCGTTACGCCGGACACCATATTGTCCGATGACATTACGATTTTGGCGTTGGGTGAGTATAAAGCCCTGCAAAAGTGCTTCCGGATTTGACGGGGTTTCCCATACCGACGGAAAGGAAATACATGGAGAAAAAACCACAAAACACAGCCGGTGACAGAAACGAGGATCCCACGCCGCAGGGAAGCAAGTGGCAGACGATCATTCGCTATATTACCCGCACACTGGTGCTGCTGATCGTATTCGCATGGGCACTGGTAAACCTTGACGCTGTTTTGCGTTTTCTCGGCAAGGCGCTTGCACTGTTCACTCCGTTTCTGATCGGCGGCGCGATTGCTTTTTTGATCAACGTAGTCCTTCGACCGTTGGAATGCTGCTGGAACAAGGTGTGCCGCAAAGCTCCTGCAAAGCTGGTCCGCCCTGTGTGCCTGACAGCAAGCACCGTACTTGTCCTTGGAATTCTGTTTGCCGTGGTGTTTATGATGATCCCCAGCCTGCGGGAATCCGGCGAAGAGTTTGTCCAAAACATTCCGCTCTATGTGGAGGAGATCGGGCGGTGGTGGACAGGCGTTGTCCAGTTTGCCGCAAAATATAAGATTGTCCTGCCCGAATACACCATAGACTCTGACCTGTTGATCGAGAAGCTCACCGCCTTGATCAGCGATGAGGGAAGCGGCATCCTCACCGTGACGTGGGGTGCGGCAACCTCTGTCCTGTCGGTTTTGGTGGACGTTCTCTTGGGACTTGTCTTTGCGCTGTATCTGCTTGCAAAGAAGGAAGTCGTCGCGGCACATCTGAAAAAACTCATCGTGACAGTCCTTCCGCAAAAGAAGGCGCAGCGGCTGCTGAGTATCGCCTCTCTGACCAACCAGACCTTCACAAACTTTGTCAGCGGTCAGCTTACCGAAGCGGTCATCATCGGCGTTCTGTGCTTCTTTGGAATGCTGATCCTTGGGATCCCGTATGCCGGTGCGGTCTCGGCGTTTGTGGCTGTTACTGCGCTGGTGCCGATTTTCGGCGCATGGCTCGGCGGCGGTCTTGGTGCGTTTTTGATCCTGCTGGCAGAACCCGGCAAGGCTCTGTGGTTCATTCTCTTTTTGCTCGTTTTACAGCAGGTGGAGGGCAACCTGATTTATCCCAAGGTGGTCGGTAAGTCCGTTGGGCTTCCCGGACTGTTGGTGCTGATGGCTGTTACGATCGGCGGCGAAGCATTCGGCATCTTAGGGATGCTGTTCAGCGTTCCCGTCTGCGCCGTGCTGTACAGTCTTTATCTGGAGTTCATGAAGAAAGCAAGTGCCCGGCACTGAATGATTCATAATCGAATACCTTCTGAACATCGGGCTGTACGCCAAATGCAAAGGGCTTGGGATACTCCCAAAATCGCCGTGTGTCCGGACAGCGGCTGTGCTTGCTGTTCTCTCAAATCTCAATATCCGCAGATCGTGATGTCCCTGCTTTTCGAAAGCGGGGACATTTTTTCTTCTCCGATACTTAAAAAACGGCAGAAAATTGTCCGTTGTGTAGTAGAAGGCTTTTTGAAAATATCGCACATCTTTTTTCGGACAAAACCGGAAAATGTGTCCGTTGGTTAAGCACCACGAAAGGAGACATTTCCATGGACAACATCCTCACCGTCCCCATCCACCTCAAAATGCCGCTGACCGCCAGAGAAGCAGCAGAATACAGCAACATCGGCATCAACAAGATCGACAGTATGCTCCGCTCGCCCAACTGCCCGTTCGTGCTTTTCGTCGGGACGAAAAAGCTGGTCAAGCGTCGGGAGTTTGAAGAGTACATCAGCCCAAAGCTGGTGATCTGGCAGCAAAAGATAATTTGTAAAAACAGCTTGAGAGAAAAGAACCTATCTGCTATAATTATGTCGTTGCAGTGGGCTCTTTTCTCTCTGCGGGAAAGGAGTATACAACGGGCAAAAACTTAAAAGGCAAAGAATGCGGCAAGTCTCCCGGCTGGTCATGCGTGGTCTTGTCTTTATCAACTGGCGTACCGGGGAACCGGCGAAAAACAGTTCCTATGATACCCACCTTTACAAGCTATGCGACAAAGCAGGAATTGAAAAATTCTGTATGCACGCTTTACGCCACACCTATGCAATGCGTGCAATCGAAAGCGGGATGCAGCCAAAAGTGCTGCAAAAGCTGCTTGGTCACGCAAGTATCAAAACAACGATGGACAGATACGTCCATGTCACATCTGAATCCTTGGATCAGGCTGTGCGGCAATTTGAATCAGGCAGGGTTTCCTGGCATATAAGTCCATGCGAAAATGGCGTAAAAATGGCGTAAGCCAAATGCGCCGGATTCCGGAAACCCTTGAAAATCAAGACTTTTTAAGGAGAGCGAAAAACTATGAAATTAGGTATCGTGGGGCTGCCCAACGTGGGAAAGTCCACTCTGTTCAACGCCATCACCAACGCCGGTGCCGAGAGCGCCAACTACCCCTTCTGCACCATCGAGCCCAATGTGGGCGTGGTGGCCGTGCCGGATGAGCGGCTGGACAAGCTGGCGGAGATGTACCAGCCCGATAAAAAGACCCCCGCCGTCATCGAATTTGTGGACATCGCCGGTCTGGTGAAGGGAGCCAGTCAGGGAGCGGGCCTCGGCAACAAGTTTTTGGAGAACATCCGCCGTACCGACGCCATCGTCCATGTGGTGCGCTGCTTCGATGACGAGAACATCATGCACGTGGTAGCCGATGCCGGTACCAACGTACCGGTGGACCCGCTGGGGGACATCGAGACCATCGACATGGAGCTGATCCTGGCGGATCTGGAGATGGTGAACCGCCGGGTGGAGAAGGCCGCCAAGGCCGCCAAGGGCGACAAGAAGTTCCTCCACGAGGCGGAGGTGTTCAAGGCGCTGGCGGAGCATCTGGATGCCGGGAAGTCCGCCCGCACCTTCTCCTGCGGCGATGACGACCGGGCGCTGGTGGAGACCTGCGACCTGCTGAGCCTGAAGCCCATCATCTACGCCGCCAACATGGACGAGGCGGGCTTTGCCGATTACGAGAACAACCGCTACTTCCGGCTGGTGCGTGATCTGGCACAGAAGGAGGGCGCACAGGTGCTGCCCATCTGCGCCAAGCTGGAACAGGACATCGCCGAGCTGGACGATCCGGAGGAGCGGGCCATGTTCCTGGAGGATCTGGGCATCGAGAAGTCCGGTCTGGATCGCCTGATCCAGTGCAGCTATGATCTGCTGGGCCTGATCTCCTTCCTGACCTACGGCAAGGACGAGTGCCGGGCGTGGACCATCCGCAAGGGTACCAAGGCCCCGCAGGCGGCGGGCAAGATCCACTCCGATATCGAGCGGGGCTTCATCCGGGCGGAGACCATCAACTTCGACGAGATGATGGCCTGCGGCGGCAGCGTGGCCGCCGCCAAGGAGAAGGGCCTGCTGCGGTCCGAGGGCAAGGATTATGTGGTCAAGGACGGCGATATGATCTACTTCCGCTTCAACGTATAAGCATGACCTGCAAGGGACACGGTTTGCCGTGTCCCTTTTTCATCCCCGGCCAATTCCGCCGTTTACAAAGGACGGTTTTTCTGATATGATAATGCATATCTATAGACTATCCACGCACAAAACAAAGGGAGAACATCCTCCCTGTGCGGATAGAGCGTGCCTTTTTTATGAAAGGAGACAACTGTTATGAACCAGGAGATCCAGTCTATTCTGGCCAGGGTGGACCACACCCTGCTGGCCCAGAGCGCCACTTGGAACGAGATCAAGGCCATCTGCGACGACGGCGTCAAGTACGGCTGCGCCAGCGTGTGCATCCCCGCCTCCTATGTGAAGCAGGCGGCGGAGTACGTGGACGGCAAGGTTGCCATCTGCACCGTCATCGGCTTCCCCAACGGCTATGACACCACCGCCGCCAAGTGCTTCGAGGCGGAGGACGCCGTGAACAACGGCGCTTCCGAGGTGGATATGGTCATCAACATCGGCTGGGTGAAGGACGGCCTGTACGATCAGGTGCTGGAGGAGATCCGGGCCGTGAAGGCCGCCTGCCACGGCAAGCTGCTGAAGGTCATCATCGAGACCTGTATGCTCACCGATGCCGAGAAGATCGAGATGTGCCGTGTGGTGTCCGACTCCGGCGCCGAGTACATCAAGACATCCACCGGCTTCGGCGGAGGCGGCGCCACCCGTGAGGATGTGGCCCTCTTCAAGGCCCATGTGGCTCCCCATGTGAAGATCAAGGCTGCCGGTGGCATCGCCGACCTCAACGACGCCCGTGACTTCGTGGCCCTTGGGGCCGACCGTTTGGGCACCAGCCGCATTGTCAAGGCCGTGAAGGCCATGGAACAGGAATAAAAGGAGGAACCATCTATGCCTACCCCCCATAATAACGCTGCCCCCGGCGCCTTCGCCAAGACCGTGCTCATGCCCGGCGATCCTCTGCGCTCCAAGTTCATTGCCGAGACGTTTCTGGAAAACCCCGTGCTGGTGAACAACGTCCGTGGCGTGCAGGGCTATACCGGTACGTACAAGGGCGTGCCGGTGTCCGTCATGGCCTCCGGCATGGGAATGCCCTCCATCGGCATCTATTCCCATGAGCTGTATACCCAGTACGGCGTGGAAAACATCATCCGCGTGGGCTCCGCCGGAGCCATGCGGGCCGATCTGGAGCTGGGCAGTGTGGTGGCCGGACAGGGCGCCTGCACCAACTCCAGCTTCGCTGACCAGTACGAGCTGGGCGTCCACTATGCCCCCATTGCCGACTTCGATCTGCTGATGGCCGCCGTGGAGTCGGCCCGTGAGCTGGGCGTGAAGATGCCCGTGGGCAACCTCTACTCCTCCGATACCTTCTATGACGCCGCCGGCCGCAACGCCCGGATGCAGAAGATGGGCGTCATGGCCGTGGAGATGGAGGCCGCTGCTCTGTACTGCACCGCCGCCTATCTGGGCAAGCGTGCGCTGGCCATCTGCTCCATCAGCGACAATCTGGTGCTGGGTACCGAGCTCACCGCCGACGAGCGCCAGACCACCTTCACCAACATGATGAAGATCGGTCTGGAGGCAGCGGTAAAAATGACTAAATAAAGCCGTTTTTCCCACAAAGCACCCGTTTTTTCAAACCCTGCCATGGTGAAAAATGCAGCAGACCCTGCAAATAGGGCTTGCCCTTTTCTGCCGTATCTGTTATAATGCACCTGAACGGGCAAGCTTTGCCCGAATAAATGAAGGAAGGTAGAACAATCATGAAAAGAGTTCTCGCTATGATCCTTGCGCTTGTCATGGCTCTGGCTCTGGTTGCCTGCGGCAACAAGAACACGGACGATGGCAAGAAAGACGGTGATAACCAGGGCAACACCCCCACCGTCATCACCAACCCCGATGAGGTTCAGGATGAGATGACCTCCTCCGACGGCAAGTACGAGGTGGCTTTCGTCACCGACGTGGGTCAGCTGAAGGATAAGTCCTTCAACCAGGGTACTTACGACGGCGTGAAGCTGTACGCCGCCAACAACAACCTGTCCTACAAGTACTATCAGCCCGCCAACGGCAGTGAGGCCACCGATGATGACCGCTTCGCCGCTATGAAGGCCGCCGTGGACAACGGCGCCAAGGTGGTTGTCTGCGCCGGTTATCTGCAGGAGGCTGCTCTGCGTATGGCGGCCAAGCAGTTCACCGATGTGTCCTTTGTCTTCATTGATGGTTATCCCGTCGGTGAGGAAGCCGATGTGAAAGATTCCCCCGCTCTGAAGAACATTGCCGGCGTTGCCTTTAAGGAAGAGCAGTGCGGCTATCTGGCCGGTTACGCTGTTGTCAAGGAAGGCTACACCAAGCTGGGCTTCACCGGTGGCGGCGGCGGCAACAACCCCGCCTGCTGCCGTTACGGCTATGGCTTCGTGCAGGGCGCTGACGCCGCTGCCGTGGAGATGGGCATCGCCGACCAGGTCGTGATGGAGTATGCCTATGGCAACCAGTTCTATGGCGACAGCGATATCACCGCCTACATGGACAACTGGTATCAGACCCTGGGCGTGGAGGTTGTCTTCGCCAGCGGCGGCGGCATCTACACCTCCGCGGCTGAGGCTGCTGCCAAGGTCGGCGGCAAGCTGATCGGCGTGGACGTGGACCAGTCCGCCAACATCGACACCTATGGCGAGGGCATGTGCGTGACCTCCGCCATGAAGGGTCTGGCCGAGACCGTCAAGCACATGCTGGGCGAGGTCGTGGCAGGCAACTTTGCCAACTACGGCGGCCAGGTGGAGACCCTGGGCCTGGTGAACGGCGATGATCCCACCGCCAACTATGTCCAGCTGCCCATGGAGACCACCCAGTGGGGCGACGGCTTCACCCAGGACGACTACAAGGCCCTGGTGAAGGCCATGTACGACGGCGATGTCACCGTTTCCAACGACATCTCCGCCATGCCCGCAACCACCATCACGGTGAACTTTGCCGGCAACATCAAGTAAGGATCAGAGTCTTTGCAGGAAGAGGACGGGAGCAATCCCGTCCTCTTTTTTTGCCTCTGGACAAATTTTACAAAACAAACCTGATATTCCTGCATTTTTTCTTTGAAATATTCCGGAAGATATAGTAC
>ENA-OYWZ01001104-OYWZ01001104.1-human-gut-metagenome-genome-assembly--contig:-NODE-1104-length-12782-cov-7.307849_pt1 | contig 12782 bp, 10 predicted proteins | sample MGYA00244841_ERZ653414 | MGnify/ENA primary metagenome ERZ653414 (study PRJEB26926, sample SAMN06164894) | human gut metagenome | biome: ENVO:00009003; feature: ENVO:2100002; material: ENVO:00002003... | reverse complement strand
CTCGGAGATGTGTATAAGAGACAGGATATAAAATAAGGAGAAAAAGATATGGTATTTTTAGAAAACTTAAAGTCAGAGCTTGAAGCTCTTAGACCTATCATCAGCGAGCTGCATGACGTATACGATATTGAGCGTTCTCAGGAAAGGATCGCAGAGCTTCACGAAAAAGCCGCAGAGCCTAATTTTTGGGACGACATGGAGAAATCGCAGAAGGTTTTGCAGGAAACAAGAAATCTTGAGGGCAAACTGGAAAAATACAATAAATTCAAGTCGTCATTTGAGGATATCGAAGTGCTTATTGAAATGGCAGCCGATGAGGGTGACGAGGACATGATCGACGAAATACAGTCTGAGCTTAAAACTCTAAAAGAGGGTCTTGACGCCGCGCAGCTTGACACTCTGCTCACAGGCGAGTATGATCACAACAACGCTATCATCAACTTTCATGCAGGAGCAGGCGGAACTGAGGCGCAGGATTGGAGCGAAATGCTTTTCAGGATGTATCACAAATGGTGTGAAAGCCACGGCTTCAAAATGACTACTCTTGATTATCTCGAGGGTGCAGAGGCCGGCATGAAGAGTGCCTCCGTTATCGTGGAGGGTGAAAACGCTTATGGCTATCTTAAAAGCGAAGCAGGAATACACAGACTTGTGCGTATCTCACCTTTCGACAGCTCAGGAAGCAGACACACGTCATTCTCAGCGGTGGATGTTATGCCTGAAATAGACGATACAATCGAAGTAGATATCCGTCCTGAGGACATTAAAATGGACGTTTATCGTGCAAGCGGTGCAGGCGGACAGCACATCAACAAAACGTCATCAGCCGTAAGACTTACCCACATACCAACAGGCATCGTTACATCATGCCAGACACAGCGTTCACAGTTCCAGAACAGGGATTATGCAATGAAAATGCTCAAAGCAGAGCTTATCAAAATAAAAGAGCGTGAACATCTAGAGAAGATAGAGGATATAAAGGGTGTTCAGAAAGAGATCGCATGGGGCGCTCAGATACGTTCCTATGTTTTCATGCCATACACTCTTGTAAAAGATCACAGAACGGGTTTTGAAAACAGCAATGTAAACGCTGTTATGGACGGCGACCTTGACGGTTTCATAAACGCTTATCTCAAAGCGCTTTCACTTGGCGAGATCGAAAAATAATTAGCATAAACAAAGGACAGTTCAAACGAGCTGTCCTTATGTTTTTTATGAGATTGTTTTGCCTTTTTTTCTGCTCTCTTTGGTCTTGACAGGAGTTTCTTCAGCCGCTCTATCCTCAAAGAGCTGTTCGTCAGGGTCTGCATTCTTGTATGCAAACTCAGGATTGCTTTCACCACGCTGATCGTAGTAAGGCTGGATAACGTGTTTTCTGATAACAGGATAACAATTGAAGCAAGTCACGAAGCATATGAACGAAAGAGGCCAAAATGGCAATATAAACAGAGAATACGGCAGGAAAAGATACATCATAACAATAACGATAAGCGATGCCAGAAGTGACCAAAGAGACTGCTTTATGCCAAGACTCACAAGATAAAACGAGTTCTTTATTATCTGCTTCATGTTAAGGTTAGTGGAGCTTATCATAAGATAGATGTAAAAGTGCATCATGAAGAATACGATAAGACAGCTTATGCAGATAACAAACGGAATGTATATCATGGAGTTCTGCTCTGCCCAATATTTATACATTGGAATCCCGACCATAAATCCTATAGCGAAGATGATATCTATGGCACCCATGATAGTGCCCTGCTTGAAATTCTTCTTGAAAGAATCCCAGAAATCATGTAGCAGAAACGCATTTCTTTCCTGAGAATAATTTCGGCAAACCTTTGTCATTGCAGCCGTTGCAGGTCCTACCAATACTGACGGTATCGCCAGTAAGAGCCATATTGGATTTGATGTCATAAGCATAAGTATAACCATAAGCGTCAGCGGTATGCAGAAAACGAAATACAGCAAATTAAGCTCCATAAGCTTCCACATATGCCTGCCATAGACTTCAAAAAACTTAAAAATACCCTTTTTCTCCTGAGGTGCTTTAAGCACACCTCTGCCAGGGGTATTGTAATTACCAAATAAAGACATTACACTGCTCCTTAAAATTAATAGTCCCCGAAATTGCCCCGAATTTTATTTCATTCTTTGTATACTGTATACTAAATTCGTCCTGCAAAAATAATCGTCAGCAAACATTCAAGCGCAGCCGCAACAGCCGCCGCTGCTTCAAGCACAAGAAACTTAACAGCATAAAGCCGCACCGTCTGTCGCAGACCGCTATGCTGTCCTTCAGAAAAAACAATGCACAGCAGGATATTTGACATAGCAACAGCTTCCCTTGCGGCTATCATAAGTGTCGCCGCTGTTATGACCGCAGGAAGAAGTACAAACACCGCTGAAAGTAATGCACCATGTCCGCCGTAAATGCTGTAAAGCTGAGACATTGCAACACCCCAGCCCATGCCACGCAACAGCAATACTGCAACAGCTAAAGGCTGTCCCAGTGAAGAAAACCCTGACAAAAACACAACCGCTAAAAAAACAGTCGAACTGAAAAAAGACCTCACAAGAATTTCTTCAAGATCACCTGACGACCTCACGTCAACGAAAGTGTTTGAAAGCACCGACAGCATTGAAAGCTCGTCGCTGCCCATAAAGCAAAAAGTAACAGCGCCCAAAAGCGCACCAATCAGGATAGCTCCTGCAAAAAATGCAAGAACTCCGCTTTTGTATATGCCTGTCCCACTGTTCATTATACATCACTCCTTTGAGTAATGTATATGCCACGATGCAGAAAAAATAACTATTTTGAAAGCTCGTAAGCTCTCTTAGTGCAAGCCTTGCAGCAGTCCTCAACAGCCTTTGGCAGACCGCCCTCACGGAGCTTTTCAAGACCAGCGATAGTTGTGCCACCCTTTGATGATACCATTTCAATAAGCTCGTCAAGTGACTTGCCACTGTCAGTTATCATTTTGGCAGAGCCGATAAGCGACTTTGCAAAAAGATCTCTTGCAACTGTTTCATCAATATCAACGCTCTTTGCATACTCTACGAATGCCTGAGCATACAGATAGATAAAAGCAGGAGATGAGCCGTTTATTGCTATTATCTCTTTCATTTTATCCTTTGATATGACGGCATACATACCGCATGAGCCAAAGATATTGCAAACAAGCTCAAACTCCTCATCTGTTACGCTGTCAGAGCGTGAAAGAGCAGTTGCGCCCTCCCCAAGAAGAAGAGGAGTGTTTGGCATAACAAGCACTACCTTTGCGCCAGCCACAGTTTTTGAAGCGATATAATCATCTGTAATGCCTGCGCAGATAGAAACTATGACCGTATCTTTCGTTACCGCAGGAGCTATCTCATCAAGCACCTCGTCAAGCTGCTGAGGCTTAATTGCAAGAAAAACATATTCTGACTTTTCAACTACCTCTGCACAGCCTGAACATTTTACTGTTCCAAGCTCGTCAAGTCTATCAAGTATCGGAGCATATTTATCAAAAGCGTAAAGCTGAATATCCTTACTCATTTTACTGCCTGCAATGCCTTTCATGATAGCATAGCCCATATTTCCTGCACCGATAAAACCAACATTTATCATACACTCAAGACCTTTCTGAATAAAAGGCAGAAGCCTGCCTTAAAAATAACTTAATTTTAATTATACACTAAATCTCAACGAATTTCAAGTGTTTCACCTAAATTTCACATTAGTACCCCATTTTTCTTGTATATTTTCACGCAAAAAAACAGCGACATTTCTGCCGCTGCTTTAAATCATGTATTTGTCGCTTTATGTCCAAACTGTGTTCTTACTTTTTCATAAGCAAACTTCACAGCAGGCAGGAATATCATGAGCAAGATCAGATCCACAGGGAGCTGGATAAGATTTTTCGCTATTCTCGGTGTGCAGTATGTAAGAAAACCGCTCATTCCTTCTTTGGTGAGGTTTGTGATGCCAAAAGTCTTGTTTACATAAAGTGTATACAGAAAATAAGAATTAAGTCCTATATTACAGAAAAGTATAACACTTCCTCTTGCAATTGCGATCCTTATGTAGCTTTGAAGCTTTTTGTTGTTAAAATCGCACTTATACAACAGACAGCCGTAGATGATACCTGAAATAATAACTACCATTGCAAGCTGTGGACTGTAGGCTCTCGGAGATTTGTTCTGCACTATATATCCTAGAAAGTCAAGCACAAATGTAGACATTCCGCATACCACAGGTCCGTAAAGCATACCTATAGTACAGGTTGCAAGAAAAGTGAAACCGATCCTCAAGTCAGGCGTTACCTCAATGGAAAATGATCTGATAGCAAACGCCAACGCTATCAGTATTCCTGCTGTTGTCAATGTTCTAAGATCTTTCAGTGACTTGAAAGAGTCATAGAACATTCTTCCGAAGCTCTTCATAAATTTACCTCCTTATTCTGCGAGCTTGTCGCTTTGTGCATAACGGAGCATAAAAACAGCTCTGCACACTACCCATGCGGGATGTGCAGAGCCGCTATAAAAAGCTTCAATTACACATTCAGCGGGATGCGAAAACCGAACCGCAAAGGTTCTACCTTTTTCGTTCCGACGGCAACTCCCCGTCCGACGGACACTTAACGCTCAGTTTTCTACTCTGTAATATGTCAAAGTCTTAAAGACTCAGACCTCATGAAAAATTAGAATGCAGTTTCATTGAGGATCTTGTAAAGCTCTTCCTCGAAAGGCTTCTTCATTGAAAGAGCCTCCTGAATATCTACATCATATATCTTGTTGTCCTTCATACCAACAACTCTGTTGCCAATGCCCTGCTCGAGCAGTTCAACAGCGTGATAGCCCATTTCAGTTGCGACAACTCTATCTCTTACTGTAGGAGAGCCGCCTCTCTGAACATGACCGAGAATAGTAGCTCTTGACTCGACACCAGTAATATCCTGAAGAGTTCTTGTGATATACTCTGTCTTGCCAACACCCTCAGCAACTACAATGATAAAATGTGTCTTGCCTGACTTCTTTGTCTGCTCCATCTTCTGAGCAATAGCATTGAGGTCATAAGGCTTCTCAGGTGTGATAACAGCCTCAGCGCCTACAGCAGCAGCAACGTTGATAGCAATGTGACCAGCGTTTCTGCCCATTACCTCAACTACTGAACATCTGTCATGTGACTGTGCTGTATCTCTGATCTTATCGATCATTTCCATAGCCGTGTTCATAGCTGTGTCATAACCGATAGTATATTCTGTGCATGAAATATCGTTGTCTATAGTACCAGGCAGACCGATGCATGGGATACCCTGTGCTGAAAGGTCAGCCGCACCTCTGAATGAACCGTCACCACCGATAACTACGATACCGTCAAGACCCATTTCAAGACACTTATCTCTGCCCTTCTTTACGCCCTCGATATCTCTGAATTCAGGACATCTTGCAGTATAAAGACAGGTACCGCCTCTCTGGATTATGCCTGAAACAGTTCTTGCATTCATCTCAATAACTTCACCGTTAAGAAGGCCGTTATATCCTCTGAGGATACCTACGACTTCCATACCCTTTGCAAGACCAGCTCTGCATACTGCTCTGACAGCAGCGTTCATTCCCGGAGCATCTCCTCCGCTGGTAAGTACACCAATTTTCTTAGCCATGTAAAATACCTCCAAACCAGGAAACAATTTATCCTGTTACTTTCCTAATAATCTATAATGAGCATAGCACAAAGCCCCTGAATTGTCAAGGGCTTTGTTTATTTTTTAACATTTTATTAAACGTTTTCGTTATTCAGCAGGCACAACAGCCGGAGCTGGTGTTGTTTCAGAAGAGCTGCCTGTGTTCGTATCAGGCTTAGGCTCTGTTGCCTTTGTTGTAGTGGTCGTAGTAGTCACAAGACCTGCGGAAACTGTAACTGTAAGCACATCACCATTTTTAACATTCACAGTGTTTCCAACATTAACGCTTGTCGCCATAACATATCCTGCAGAAACAGAGCTTGAGAAATCGGTAACGACCTTATACTTGATATTATAAGAATCAAGCAGCTCAAGGTAAGTCTTCTTTGACAGGCCAGAGAAATCAGGAACAGGAACATTTTCAGGACCTGCACACACTTTAAGAACAAGCTCATTTTTCAAAGACGGATCAAAATCAGTACCCTCTGGTATGCTCTGCTCTTTAACAACGTCCTTATCGTCAACATCAGAATAATAATATTCAGCCTTGATAGTAAAATCCTCACCAAGTTGTTTTACAACAGTATTGTATTCCAGACCCACAACGTTAGGCATTATAGCGCCATAGCCATATTCTGACTGACTTTCAGCATCAGTCACCTTAGGCGTAGCAACTGTGGTGCTGTAAACGAATACCTCGCTGTCAACTCCATCTGCATCATCAGAAGAAATGACCTTATCCTCAGACGAATCATTATTGCTGTCCGACGGACCTGAAAACAACTCATATAGCAGAAAAACTGAAAGCAAAAGCACTATCACAAGCACCGTCCAGCCTATTATCGTAGCCGTTTTATTCTTAGGCTTTTCTTCCTCACGAGTCTGCTGTGGCATTTGCCTTGACTGCGTTCTTTGTCTTGGAACATGCTGTATAGGAATAGTCTGAGTTGAACCCTTAGGGTGTTCCATATGCGTTGTATGCTGCTCAAAAAGTGCAGTAACAAGCTCTGAAACTGTCTGTATTCTTTCTTCGCCACGAACTCTCATAGCTCTTGAAAGAACTCGTGAGATATGCTGTGGTATTCTCGGATTGACTCTGCAAGCTTCGACCATAGTATCATTCTTTGTACGTGTATAAGCGTCAAGGGGCATACAGCCTGTTAGTATTCTATAAAGAACTGCAGCAAGTGCATAAACGTCAGTCCATGTGCCCTGCCATTCTAACGAAGAATATTGCTCAGGAGCGGTATATCCTGAATAGAACTCAGGAGAAAGCCCTGTATTAGATGTTCTTATAGAACTTATGCAAAAGCCTGTAAGTTTAAGCTCACAATCAGTTGTAACAATAATATTTTCAGGAGATATTCCCCTGTGTATGATACCTGCATTATGTATAATGCTCAATGTTGTAAACAATGGAACAAAAAGCTTTTTGACCTGTTCCCATGTGAGAAAGCCTGTATTTGACTGTAAAAATTTCTTTAGCGTCACGCCCTCCACATATTCGAGTATGACATAGGTCGTATTATTCTCGCAAAACATATCCTTTGCCGTGGCGATATGCTGAAGATTTCTCATGCGTGAAAGAACTTTGTTCACGTCTGCAAACTCAGACATAAATGTCTTATACTTAGCCAGACAATCTGGATTCACCACAAGTCGCTGACTTTCGCTATCTCTTTCGCAAAGAGTGTCAGGCATATACTCTCTTGCCACACACTTGCATTTGCCAACCATATCGTAGCAAATGTAAGACGCACCCTCACCATTATATGAAAGCATTTTTCCGACTATATATCTGTTGTCAAGCACTGTTCTCGGTGCAAGATAAGCCTGTAAATGCGGGATATCGTCGGTATAGCTACAATAATGACAGCGACCGTCAGAACCAAGTTCGTTCATACAGCCCATACATAATTTAGTACTAGGATCCATACCGAACCTCCTTTTTACGTTATTCATCAATTTATATTAGCAACAAACCGAGCATAAGTCAAGTTTTTTTGTGCAATTGTAGAATTTACGCAACAATTTGTATTTCTTTTGTAACATTATGACCCTTTTACAGATACTCAGGATAAATAAGCGTAGAAGAATAATACAGATACTTATTATCCGTATCGAACGTTACATTAAGCACCACAGGCTGATCATCGCCTGCGTCATTCTCATACCAATAGCGGTATATATAATTTTTAGTGTCTTTTGACCACACGATGCCGTAATATTCAAGGTCTATGGCATCTGACAAGCCACTCCACTTTGCTCCTTGTTCAAACTTATCAAGGTTGATAGCTTTACTCTTTTTTTCACCGTTTGCATTGTTTTTAAGCACCTTGAAATTTGAATATTTTACAGTTTGTATACGTTCTTCATCATCAACAGTAACAAGCGCCGCCCATTCAGGATAATTTATGCCATCAACATTAACACTGTCATCAGACTCAATGATATAATCATAATTCAGTGCATTGTTCACTCCCTGAAAAGCCGATTCGTCCTTAAAGTGCATATCAAGCTTTTTCTGAGCCTTTGCAACATCAACGCCGATATATTCAGAAATGCTCTCAGCGGTGTTTTCACCCTTTCCGCTTATAATATTTACAACGATAAGGACGACAAGCACCACAAGGAGCACTACCGCCACTGTTATAAGAATAAGCTTGAGCTTGCTTTCAGACAATTTATGTTTTTTCTCACCCACTATTTCCACATTTAGCGGTTTATTCTGCTTTTTGAAACGCTTCATGATAGATGTATTTTTGTCTGGTCTTAATCTTGTGTCACAGTTAGGACAGAAAATGTCATCATCGTCAACTGACTTGTGGCATTTAGGACACTCCATAAAAACAACTCCCTTTTGCAACATCCGTGCATTTGCACACTTTTTCAAAACAAGTATACCATAATCTCTGTAAAAAGTCAACAAACGAAAAAACAGCGGACAGAAGTCTATCCGCTGTAAAAAAACATATATCAGAAGTGCATCTGGTCTGGGTCTTCGATATCCTTTGCAAAACAGCCTGCAACAGGTATCGTTTTGCTGCGATATTTTGAAAGGCCTGCTGCTGTCTCATCGTCAACGATAAATGCCTTATCAACAACTGCATTCTTCGCTTTAAGTGTCATGACCTGAACGCCTATAGTATCTCTCGTGGACTTAGGCATAAGAAGTGCAGTATCAAATATCATTGCTCTTCCGTTAGTTGTGCGAAGCATTATCTCAGCGTTATCCTGCACAAAGAACATTCCCACAAGCTTAGCCTTTGCAGAATAAGCATTGGCAAGCTTCTTTCTGTTGGTCTTTGTTTCATAGGCATTGAGCGGCACTTTTGCCACCTTTCCGTTTTCAAAACAGAATATCATATAGCCCGAATAATCTACAGTATTCACCATGGACACAACGCCCTCACCGTCATCAAAACCAAGCTTTGCAGGAATATAGTCGCCAAGAGAGCTTGCCTTTGTGTCGGCAAACTGCGATACCTTGGTCTTATACACAGCCGCCTTGTCAGAGAAGAACAGAAGCTCCGTTTTGTTGGTGCTTTCCATTTCCTGAAGCGGACCGTCGCCCTCTTTATACTTCTGCTCGCTTGCCATCCTCAGTGATTGCGGAGTACATTTCTTGAAATAACCGCTTTGAGATAGGAAAAGCTTGCAGGCGTAGTCAGGGATATCGTCCTCTATGTCTATCTCCTCGATATCAGTCTTATAATAGAACTGAGTTTTTCTTGGCTGACCATACTTCTTTGAAACTTCCTTTAATTCGGAAATGATGATATTCTTTATTTTTCTGTCGCTTCCAAGAATATCTTCAAGCTCTGCAATAGCTTTTTCAAGGTCCTCAGTTTCGGCAGTTCTTTTGAGGATATACTCACGGTTAAGGTGTCTGAGTTTTATTTCAGCAACATAATCTGCCTGTATCTCATCAATGCCGAAGCCTATCATCAGGTTTGGAACGACCTCTGTTTCTTCTTCCGTTTCTCTGATTATCTTTATAGCCTTGTCGATATCGAGAAGTATTTTTCCAAGACCTTTCAGAAGGTGGAGCTTGTCTTTCTTCTTTGCAAGATCAAAGCTTGTTCTGCGTCGAACGCAATCCATTCTGAACGCTACCCATTCTTTAATTATATCATAAACGCCCATTATTCTTGGATAGCCGTGAACAAGTATATAGAAATTGCATGAATACGAGTCCTGAAGCGGCGTCAGCTTATAAAGCTTTTGCATAAGCTTGTCAGGGTCTACGCCCTTTTTGATATCTATACCTATTTTCAGACCGTTAATGTCCGTTTCATCACGGATATATGATACCTCTCTTATCTTGCCTGCCTTAACGAGAGCAATTATCTTCTCGATTATTGCTTCAACTGTGGTAGTGGCAGGTATCTCAACGATCTCAAGACACCTTGACTCCTTGTCATACTGATATTTTGCTCTCAGCTTAACAGAGCCTTTTCCTGTGCGGTATATCTTATCAAGCTCCTCCTCATCATAGAGAAGTGAAGCACCGCCCGGAAAGTCAGGTCCTTTCAGCGTTTCAAGAGCGTTGAAATCAGGATTTTTCATAAGTCCGATAGTTGTCTCGCAAACCTCGCTGAGATTGAACGGACAAACTGATGAAGCCATAGAAACGCCTATACCAACGTTGGCATTAACAAGTATTGACGGGTAAGTAGCAGGAAGCAAGGTCGGCTCTGTGGTGGTGTTATCATAGTTAGGAACAAAATCAACAGTGTCCTTGTCTATATCTCCGAAAAGCTCCTGACAGATAGGCATGAGCTTTGCCTCAGTGTATCGAGAGGCAGCATAAGCCATATCTCTTGAATATGCCTTACCGAAGTTACCCTTGCTCATTACATATGGGTGCAAAAGCGCTTCATTGCCCTGTGAAAGTCTTACCATGGTTTCATATATAGCACAATCGCCGTGAGGATTGAGCCTCATGGTCGCACCAACGATATTGGCAGACTTTGTGAGCTTTCCGTTTAAAAGTCCCATTTTATACATGGTATAAAGCAGTTTTCTGTGTGAGGGCTTAAAGCCGTCTATCTCAGGGAACGCTCTTGATACCAAAACGCTCATGGCATATGGCATATAGTTCTTTTCAAGGGACATTGTTATCTTTTCATCTGCAACAAGTCCTGCACCCTCGATATATGCGTTGTTATTTGGTTTAGCAGTCTTTTTAGGCTCTGCCTTTTTTCTTGCCATAAAATCTATCCTTTCATAAAGTTCGTAAGGTCGGTGCACTTTTTGCCTGTATACTGCATAGCGATCCTGCTTTCGGGATCGGCGTCAAACATATACAGCACCGCAATAAAAATAAATTCAAGTGGTTTCATAAGGATATAGACCACATCAGCACGCAATTTCGTCGATATATGCTGTGAAATGGGATATCCGTGTTTATCGTAAAAGCTTCTCACACATTTGTGAAAACGTGGAAGCTTATCCTGTATAAGATCTTCAAATGCGTTTGCAACACAAAGCTGTCTGTTCACAACTATCTTATCCCCACGCCGCAGACCCATTCGCTGAGGTTTGACGAGCTTAGCGTGTCCCCCTGCCGCAACTGTGCAAAGATAATGCCCTTGTGAGTAATCAGGCGGCGGAGGTATCTGCTGAGAAAACGTCCAATCGGCTGTTTCCGTGAAAGCCTTTACTATGCTGTCAGGGCGCTGTCCAAATAAAACAAGTATCAAAAGCATCACCGCAAGGAGCGGTATCATTGCCACAAAGCTGATAAGATACCAACCAAGGCTTTTTGTGAGAAGCTTATTAAGCCAGCCCATAAAGCCGCTTTTCTCCGCCGAATTGCTGAGATATCCCGTCTGCGCCTTTATTTCACGGCGAATGAGCCTTACGGACATAAGCATATAATTCATTGGAAAAACCAACATCATCACCGTGAAAAAGTTATCCATATTCTTCAAAAGCTGTATCACCAGCAGTATATCAAGCGCATTGCCCATATACACCCCTGCAATGAGCATAGCCGCAAACAACGGCGGTTTTCTCTTTGTTATAACACTCAACAGTACAATGCACACCATAGCTATAAAAAACAGGAAGAAAAAACTAAACCTATACTCCCCTGCTATGGGTGTATGAAATTCCCCATGAACAGTTAGAGGAACATCATATTCAACGCCAAGACCTAACCCGTCAAGGTCAAAAACAGACAGCAGCGAACCGATTACCACCGTCAGCACATCAAACAGCGGTCTGTCCAATTCTTTAGGTGCATTCTCAAAAAGCCTTATAGCATTTATTACTGTGAAAAACAATGGAAGTCCAACACATATCACAAGCGCAGACGACCATATAAAAATTGCGTCCATAATGCTCTCCCATCAAACAGCTTATGAAATATCCGCCATATCAAGATAATCAACACCATTATTGGTGATGAAATCTTTTCTTCCCTGCAGATCGTCACCCAAGAGCATATCGAACATCCACTGTGTCTGCTCGATATCGTCAGGCTCTATCTTTATAAGACGTCTTGTGGCAGGGTCCATTGTCGTAAGGCTCATCATCTCCGCCTCGTTCTCGCCAAGACCTTTTGAACGCTGGATATCAAACTTTTTATTGCCTATCATTTTGAGTATCTTTGTCTTTTCGTTCTCGTCATATGCAAAGTAAGTCTTGTCGGAAGTTGTTATCTCAAAGAGCGGTGACTCCGCAATATAAACATATCCTTTTTCAATAAGGGTTGGCACAAGTCTGTAAAGCATTGTGAGTATAAGCGTTCTGATATGGAAGCCGTCAACATCGGCATCAGTACAGATAACTATCTTGTTCCAGCGTAGGTTGTCAAGATTGAACATAGATATCTCCTTGTTCTTGCCCGTCTTGACCTCAACTCCGCAGCCTATGACTTTTATAAGATCTGTGATTATCTCGTTCTTGAAAATCTTATCATAGTCAGCTTTCAAACAGTTGAGTATCTTTCCTCTTACAGGGATAACAGCCTGAAACTCTGCATTTCTTGCCATTTTTACAGAACCGAGCGCCGAGTCGCCCTCCACGATGTAAAGCTCACGCTGAGAAAGGTCTTTTGAACGGCAGTCAACGAATTTCTGCACCTGATTTGAAAGGTCGATAGAG
>ENA-OYWZ01001097-OYWZ01001097.1-human-gut-metagenome-genome-assembly--contig:-NODE-1097-length-12897-cov-6.323937_pt1 | contig 12897 bp, 11 predicted proteins | sample MGYA00244841_ERZ653414 | MGnify/ENA primary metagenome ERZ653414 (study PRJEB26926, sample SAMN06164894) | human gut metagenome | biome: ENVO:00009003; feature: ENVO:2100002; material: ENVO:00002003... | reverse complement strand
ACCACAAATGAGCCGCAGTCATATGTATTAGGTGGGAGAAACCACCCTCTACATATTAACTCTTGATTCTTGATGGACCCTGACAGGCCGTCCTGCTCATCGTCGCGGGACAGGCGGCAGTACAGGGCTGTGATTTTATCCGGTTGTTTTGTCATAGCTCTCCTTTCCACAGCCGGATATGGTCGAATTTGTAGGTGAGCCCATTCTACCATATCCGGCCGTAAACTTCAACGCTTTAATGCGATGGTCTTAAATTTCTTTGCTTTTGTCGTCGCTTTTCAGGATGATGCGCTGTACCTTTTCGGTGATGTTCTCCCGTGCGTTCTCGCTGAAAAAGGCTCTTACGGCGTAGGTGGTGCCGTCGATCTCCCGAAGGAAATTCAGCGGCTGCACATAGGCGCTTCTGCGAAACCACGCTATGCGCTCCTGCTTGGTCATTGTCGCAAGGTGGTCTGTAATGCGGTCAATGTGAGTGTAGATTTCATTGCTTCTGTCGACTGTCATCGTGGGTCACGCTCCCTTCTCTTTCTCTGCGCTTTCTTTTGTTGCTGCTCTTCCTTGGCACGGTATTCGTTGGCATAGAGCAGATCCGTCTTTTCCTGTATTTTGGCGGAACGCACCTCAATGGCCTTATTCAGCTTCAGCTGCTTTCGCAGGGCGGTGATCTGTTCCGTTATGCCCGCCTTTTCCCGCCGCAGTGTTTTCTTTTCGGCAGGTACGGCACGGCGTATCCTGTTTTGCAGCTTGGTGCGGCGAGTAATGAGAGTATTCATATCCCGCTGAATCTTCTCCCGGTCTGCGTACAGATCGTCAATGGTTTCGATACCATATTTGCCCATATACCGCACCTGCTCCGACAGCTCATCCAGCTTCCGCAAGTCCTCTCTCAAATACGGACTGGTTGGCTTATAGTCGGTGTGCTTCGGTAAGTACCCCAGCAGATAGCAATAGTGCAGGTACAGCTTGTAGATGTGGCTGGTCTTATGGAACGGGCGGAACCAATCCGAAAGCTCCTGCGGCATTTGGGGCGGATAGCTGATATACGCCCTGCGGTTACCGAAAGAAGCGTATCGTCCGAGACGGATATTCTCCGGTGTCCACCGCTCATCCAGCGTATCCAACCTTGTGAAATGCTCATATTGGGGCAATCGTATTTTCCAGTGCTTGCCGGTGAAGTCTGTGATATACCCCTTGCGCCGGAGATAATCCTCCATATAGTAGGGCGTGCGGCTGAAGTCCATCGCCTCCCGTACATCGGCACGGTAGACATTGTAGCGGGTAGGCTTGCCGTTTTTCTCATCCAGCCAAACAGGACGGGAAGGCGCTTTGTGAGGCCGCTCAATGACGGACAGTCCGTATTCCCGGCACAGCCGGTCGGAGATTTCCATCATTCGCTTTCGCTCGGCCTTGGAATAATTGTACTTGCCGCCGTCCCGAAAGGACACGGAGTTGAAGCAAAAGTGGCAGTGCAGATGTTCTTTATCCAGATGAGTGGTGACGATGATCTCAAAGCGGTCGCCCCACATTTCCTTTGCCAGCTTCACGCCAATCTCGTGGGCAAGCTGCGGCGTGACCTCCTCTGGTTTGAAACTCTGATACCCGTGCCAAGCGATATAGCCGTCCGTCTTACCGTAACGCTTCTTGGTGAGGATCATCTGCCGCAGCGCCGTTTCCTTCAGGCAGTTGATGGCGGTGACATACTCGCCCTCCTGCGTGGCCTCCGGACGCTGGACATAGGAAAACACATTATAGAGGTCTTGCAGCTCCGGTGTTTTCGATGCCGTCTTTTCCGGGTTCTCCACATAATCGATGAGGTCCTTCAAGCGGCCTTTAATGTGCCAAAGAGATGTCGTTGCCATTAGATCACCTCCTGCAAGTCCAGCACCAACTGTTCAATTTCGGCGCAGAGTTCAAGGGCGGACGGTTCATATTTGGCACACTCTTTCAAATCGGAATGGGCCTTATATAACTCCTCCATCAGCTCCCAGAACACATCCGGGGGTTTTGGTTTCGGGTGAATGCCCCGGCAGAGCTGGCGGACATACTCGCTTTGGGACAGACCACATAGAGCGCTGTTTCGCTCCAATTTCTCTTTTTCTTCTTCGGTCAGGCGTACTCTGATACGCACTTTTTCTTCTTTCATTTAGATCATCTCCTTCGTAAAATTGGGGTATTCAGGGGCACCGCCCCTGAGTGAAGTCCGTAGACCGCAAGGCTGCGGATTTGGATTGTGGGGGTCACAATCCGATGCTCGTTATTCCTGTGGACAGCATCTTATGTTTTTAGATTACTCTGCCGCTTCCCCCGAATGTCGTTTTTCTGTGCCTGCCCCGGAATCTCACCGCAGCGTTGTTCTGCTTGCCCCCATCGGGGAGGTCGTGGCAGAATCATATCCCATTCGGACGGTCATTCAGTTTTCAATTTGCCCCTCAATTGGTAGTCAGTGAGAAGGGCCGAAAATTAACCCCGTCTGCAAATTTTTTGAACTATGTCTGCAACGACAAAAAGAGCCAGTACACAGCACATCAAATCAGCGGGAGAAAATCTCTCGCCATATCTTTGATGAAACTATGTACCGGCTCTGTTATTCAGAAACCTTCAATGTCTGCTATTTCCGCGACCCTGGCAGACTCAGCAACAGGAGCGGCGCAGCCGCAATCTCTGTCGGCGGCTGCCTTGTGTTTCATTTCAGATATTCATTTGTGGCTCTCCAAAGAGAGCAGACAGATTATATCATATAGAACGCTTGTTCGTCAAGTGATTCTGACATACTGCAGTAAGAAAGGCGGCTGCCGTTTCCGACAGCCGCCTTTTGCAAAAGTTTATCACTTATCAATAAGCGATCTTCAGATTCTTCAAAAAACCCTCAATATTTGTTGCAGTTCCCTCCGAAGCGTCTGTCAGCAGTCCGTCATCCGTCAGCAGCGGCGTGTCCAAAACGGATTTGATACTCACAGCCACGCTGGCGCAGGATGCAATTATCTTTTTGGAATCTGCACTGTAGAAACTGTAATCATCGCCCTCTGCTTTTACGATGTCGCTCATCTGGTAGATCAACGGCATAAAGTAAGAATCCAGTCGAGCCAGCAAATTGTAAAACACACAGGTTCTTCTGCGGATGGTCTCACATTGTAAGGATGCCGTGTTGAGCTGCGCTGCGATCTGCACTGCCTCAGCTCGGTTGGTGTATGCTTTTTCAAGATCTTTCTTCGCTGCTTTCCCGGCAACCAGTCCCATAACCAACAGGGCGGGACCGGCTACGAGTCCGCCGAGTACAACCATCCCACCGGCCATTCCAAGCCCACCGGCAGCAAGGGAACCTCCTCCGAAAAAGGCGAGTGTGGCATTCGTTGCAGCGGCACCGCTCAGCGCAGAAATCGCCGTTCCGGTCGAAGCAAAAGCCAGCGCCTGTGCAGCACCGTATGCACCGAAGGCAGCCAATGCGCCTCCGGCTGTTCCAGCAACTGCTCCACCGGCTACGGAGCCCGCAAAGTGTGCCATGCTGCGAAGCTCTACAAATTCCTGCTCGTCAATATGAAGACGATGGAGCTCATCCACCCCTTCCGTCTCCTTGAAATCCACATTTTTGATCTGTGTGAACACATTCAAAAAGTCGGAAATCGTTCCGTTCAAGACGGCCATTTTTTCTGCCCCCAGCCGGGTCAGTGAGTTTCCGCAGGCGAGCCGCTGTGCATTCAGATAATCGGTGGACTCCTGAACAAGCTCATTGGCACTCTTATTGATCTGCTTGGCATTTTTGGCATCAAAGCCGGCCTTTACGGTGCCGCCGACCCCGAACATTCCACTGGCAACGGCAATACCGATAAACAAAAGCGGTAACGGCATTTTCTTCCCCTCCCATCAAAGTGTGATCAAGTCTTTGACACTGTCAAAGATCACTGCCTGGCGTTTTGTAAGCTCATTTACCCGTGCTTCGATCGTCAAGTACGGACGATCTGTCGTTTTGATCCACGCAATCTCTTTTTCGATATCCAGAATTGTCAGGATGCTGCTTTCCATTTCCAGAAAAACAGCTTTGTCGATTTGCAGCTTACGGACGATGTACTTGAGCAGTTTGCGCTCGGTTTCATCGTAGCTTTCATCACTGTATGCAATGGTCAACAGATCCCAAACCAATAGCTTGGGTGTGATGAAGGTATCGGCTGTTTCGTTGGAGGACTGAATCGCATCTTCTACGCCGTCCTGCAAAACATCGTAATAGTCCTCCGAATCAATGACCTTCTCCAATTGTGCCTGACAGTCCTTGATGATAGCGGGCTTGCTATCTGCAAAATTGGGGTCAAGCGCTGCACCTATGGCATCAAACTTTTCCTCCTCGCTGTGGTAAACCGTTCCGTCCGCTGCCATCAGATAGTAGATGATCTGAAGTGCGTTTCGAGTAGCAATGCTCTTCATCACTGGCGCAGTGCCCTTTTCCGATTCAGCGGCTGCAATTAGTTCCTTTGCAGCTGCTGTCTTCAGAGCATCACCCTGGAGGATGCTCCATTTCTGATTATCGCTCATGCTCATGCTTCTCCTTCTTTTTCGTTCGATTTTCGCGGGGCGGAGACAGCTCCGTCTCCACATATTCGCTGATGATCCCCAGCGCTTCTGCATAGCTGTGGCACGCTCCGCCCATGATGCGTGTCTGCATTTCCTTTGCTTCTGCCGCCATGCCATTCTGCCGGAGAACTCTGCGGCAATACCCATCAGATGGAAGATGTTGCCGTCCTGCCCCAGCAGAGGGCAGAGAGGGCGGGGGTTCTCCTGCCGGGCGGAGCGAAATCCGCCCAGCCTGTTGGGAACATAGTCGGACAGCCATGTGCCGCCGAATGCGCCGCGGGTCTGCAAGCGCCACATCGCCAGTTTCCCCATATCCACCTGAATGTCCTCGAAGGGGGACAGCAGATTGGTGAGTCCATCGTGCTGAAAAACCTTGACCGTCTCAAAGCGGCTGCCATTCTGTAGGATGCCGTCCTGCGTCAGCAGGCCGTTGATGCCATCCAGCCACTCCCACGCCTCGCCGCCGCAGCCCTGGAGCACAAGCCCCTCCTGATGTTCCATGTCCCGCAGATCGTCCGCGGTGATCTTTTCAATCGGCATTTATCGCTCCTTTCTGCCGGGGCGTCTGGCAGGCGGCGTCCGTCCAATGGTCTTCTGATCCGTCATCACGGGGATGCCCAGCTCACCAGCTTTATAGATCTCCTGCCACATTCCATCTGTCCAGACCGGACCGTACACATTCATCTGCTGGCAGGATTCCAGCAGGCGCAGTCCCATCGCCCTGGCTTTCTCATCCCGGGCAGGATCAGTGGGATCTGCGACAGGCGGGAACAGCAGGTGCGGACAGACAGGGATATTTCCCTCCGCAAACACCTCCTACGCTTTCTGCCGCGCAAACTCCACATTGTTTGTCACATCGCCCCCCAGCGGAGCACAGATATATCTTCGTTGGGGGTGTCCGTGTCCGCCGGAGCGGTCACGTCGGCCACACGGAGCGCGACAGGGGGCTACGTGGGGTTATAAAAAGAAGCAGGAAGTCTCTGTTTCCGAAGAAGCAGGCTTCCTGCCTTATGTGCTGCTTATGACGCGATGTCCAACGGGTTTGGGCGGTATCCATCCATAAGTTCATCATTTTCCATGATGAAGGGATGTGTCGTATCCTGCCCCCATGCGGTATCGTATTTTTCCATCAGATAATCGCTCAGTTCGGTTCTGTTCTGAATCTTCACCAGGCGGTACGGCTCCTGAAAGGCGACCTTTTCAATGAAGTACAGGCTTCCGTCCTCTGCCGGCAGCAATACGCCCACGTGCCCGATGAACAGCGTATTGTCCGTATCCGAAAATCGGTCATGGAGGACAACGGAGATCAGACGGGCGGAACTGTCCTCAAAGGAAATACCGCGTTCCGACCAGCCCGCCTGAAGCGCTTTGACCTGATCCGCCACCTCCGTGGTGTCTGCGGTCGTTACCGGTGCGAACAATGCGCAGAACTTGGATGTGCTGTCCCCGCAGAGAACGGTGGGATCTGCGGCCAGCGTTTCAAGATCCATAAAGAGGGAGTCCTCGCCCTGCGTTTCCGGCTGATCCACTCCGGCGGTGACGAACTCACCGAACAGGCTGAAGGCTGTGATCCGGCAGTTATAGCCGGGGAAGCTGCCGTTCTTCTCCATCCACAGATCCTGCATCTCATAGGGGTCATATCTGGTCTCGGTGGGAGCGGTGCTCTCAAACCCGCCTGTCAGCCATTCGCTCTTGACGCTGGCATTGAACTGATCCACGCGGTCCAGCAGCAGCTTCGTTCGGGTCTCATCCACATTGGCATCTGCAAGCGCTTCGGTGAGCAGCCTGCGCGAGTCCGCGTCCGTCAGATTGGAGTACGTTACGGTTTCCAGCGGCGGCTGCGCTGAATCTGGCTCGGCTTGCTGCCCGCAGCCTGAGAGTGCCATGAAAAGGAAGCTGACCACCAGAAGCGTGGTCAGGGAATTTCGTTTCAGTTTCATAATTGATTTTGCCTTTCCTTTCATCGATCCTTGCGGGACAAAGCTGAACCTGCCGCACGGAACACTTAATATGGTAACCGACTCAGCAGGAAAAGTCCATATCGAGTATAACGTTTTCTTTTCAATTAGGTTATGGAGTCCACTTCAGATTATGTGTCCGCCTCCCACCTGATAGGAAAAGCCGCTGCCTCACGCGCCAGAAGAGAGGCGAGGGATACAGCGGCTGCTGGTTTTTTTGTTTTTAAGCGTTGGTGTTCGAACCACACCAGACCATAAATTCGGCAGGGCGCATCTTAAAAATGTCGCCTCTCGCGGGGTAAAACTGAAATTTTGGAAAATCGAGTTTTTGCAACTTTTTCATTCTAAAAGCGGCGCATTATATGCGAAAACGCCGCACTTTTGTGCGGCGTTTTCTGCGTTGCATCTTTCATCAACACATTTTGGAGCTTGTGGCCGGATTCGAACCGGCGACCGCTGGCTGTTGGTAAGGGTGAATGAACAAATCGAAGAAAACGGAGTACCGGCGTTTGCCGGTACTCCGTTTTCTTTATGCCGGTCGGCTTCCCGGCTGTGCCTTATCCGCCTTGATTACCTCGCCGGTGCAGCCGCCATTACGCCGTTGGTTGATGCAGCCGACGAATTTGTAGTAGATGTCCACCTGCTGGGTCTTAACACCATCCGGCCCGACTGCCTTTTCATGTACCACGATCCTCTCGATCAGCTCGTTGAGGATGTAGGGCGTCAGCTCAGTGATGCCGGTATATTTCCAGATGAGGGGCAGGAACTGTTCGATATTTTCGTAGACCTTATCGCTCTTAGAAATCTCTGCTGCCAACTCCTCCCGCTGCCCTTGGAGGGCGGCCTGCTCCCGTTCGTATTTCGGAGCCATGGCCTGATACCGCTCCTCGCTGATTTTCTCTAATGCCGCATCCTCATAGAGCTTGTTCAGGATCTTGGACAACTCGCCAATACGCTTGTCCACCCGTTTCAGCTCCCGCTTGTATCGGTCGACCTCCGCCTTTTGCTTCTCCGTGTGGAGCGAGACCAGCATCTCCATGTAATCCTGTGCTGACCGCCGCGCCTCCACTGCATTGCGGCGAATATCCTCCAGCACCAGTTGGTTCAGCGTTTTCCATCCAATGGCGTGGGAGGTGCAGCGGGATTTTCCGTAGTTTTTGTATACCCAGCAGGAGAAGCCCGTATATCGCCCCTTACGTTTGTCGTAGCTGGCATTCAGCGACGAGCCGCAATCCGCGCACTTCACCAGTCCTGCGAAGGGCTGCACCTCGCCGCTGGCATTTTCGCGCCGCTTGGCGCGCATCATCTGATGCACTGTGTCCCACAGCTCCTGTGTGATCAACGCCTCGTGCGTGTTGTCCACTACGATCCACTCGGACTCGTCCGTTTCCACACGCCGTTTGTCGAAGAAGCCCTTTGTCTTGCTGCGGCCGAAAACCACCTTTCCCAGATACACCGGGTTCTCGAGGATGGTGCGGATGGAACTGGCGTGCCAGTCAAAGGGCTTGCGCCAGTAGTCGCTCTTATAGTAATTCGGATTATTTTGGTTGAAGTAGGCCTGCGGATTGAGAATTCCCTTTTCCCGCAGGATCTTTGTCATCCGCACATAGCCGATGCCGTCAGCGAACATACGGAAAATGTCCCGCACCACATCCGCTGCCGGTGGGTCAACGATCAGGTGGTGACGGTCATCGGGGTCTTTCTGATAACCGAACGGCGCGCGGCTGCCCATAAACATTCCGCTTCTTGCCCTGGCTTGGTGCGCGGCTCTTGTTTTGGTGGATGCCTGCCGCGCATAGAACGAGTTGATAACATTGGTGAAGGGCAGCACCAGATTGTCCAGCCCCTTGGCGGAGTCAATGCTCTCCGCCACCGAGATGAAGCGGACGTTTTTCTGCTCGAAGTAGTGTTCAATGTACATACCCATCTGTGCGTATTCTCTGCCGAAGCGGGACAGGTCTTTCACAATGACCGTGTTTACTTTTCCGCTTTCGATGTCCTCCAACATTCGCTGGAACTCCGGACGCTCAAATGTTGAAGTGGGATAACGATACCCCGAAAAAGTCAGTAGAATCAATGGTTTGCGACAGCAGACGAGCGAATATGTAAAGGGAAAAGCTGAATACAGAACAGCTTGAAAGGGCGCTGATACGAAAAATCAGCGTCCTTTTCCTATACCCCTTTCAAAAATGTATCAATTTGGGTACGAAAACCGCCAATTTTCCCTTCCAGACCGCCGCATGCGGATGGGTGCGGGTATTTTCCCATGTGAAAGACCCGAACGGCAGGACGGCGGTGTTTTTCGCCAAAATCAACACTTTTCAAACCATGAGAAAGGAGGCGCCGGATAAGGGCAGGCTGGACGAGTTAGTGGAGCTCATGGTGGATACCGTATTCACCTTTTTCCATTCGCACAACTGCCGCAGAATTTTTCCTATCTCTCTGCGTTTTTCGCCGAAGAATACCTTGCGCCGATATTTCGGCGCAAATACGATGTGGTATTTGCAATTCCACTTCGTATGCGCTAAACTGTTTGTGTCATTCATTCTTGAGTGACCTCCCTTTGTTTTGTAGTTTGCAGTTGCCAGACCGCATCTCTACTATAGCAGAGGGAGTTTTATTTTTCCTCATCGGCAGCAGCCTCTTTTGAACCACTCGCCCAGCGAGTGGTTTTCGGAATACAAAAAGGCCCGGAAACTGCTGAACACCAGCAATTTCCGGGCTTTCAATCAGTTGGTAAGGATGAGGTCGGCGGTTCAAATCCGCCCAGCAGCTCCAGGTTGTGGGTCAACGCTCAATTCGCCATTTGTCACACCGGATTGACCCGCCGGAATTTAAGCACTCGCTCCAACTCCCCCACTTCCTCTACCACGATAACTATAGGCAGTCAGTCTCGCAGAACAGATTGCGCCAAATAGGCCACCGCTGAATGTGCGGCAATATTCCCCTCGCCTGCTGCCTTTATATATTGGAAGGGTGCCCCCACACAATCGCCAGCAGCGAAACACCCCTCAACATTTGTCCGCATCATTCGGTCGACCTTGATAAAATTCTTCTCCCGATTCAAACCCGGTAACAACCCGGTTGGGGACATATCCCCATCTCGAAGAAGAAATATACCGTCTGCTATCACGGTTTCGCCGTTTTCCAAGCTCAAGCAGAGTCCGTCATCCAGCTTTTTTACTCCTACAGGTTTTCCAGATACAGTCTCCACATTCCGCCCGACAAGGCTGCTTCTGTATTGCGGCAGGAAGACGACCTTCCGTGCAATTTTTGCTAAATAACGCACATCCTCTTCTTCCCGTTCATCATAGGCAACTACTGCCACTGTCCTTCCCTCGTATACCAGCCCGTCACAGGTGGCGCAATAGCTGACACCGTTGCCAAGAAGTTGCTGCTCGCCAGGAATCAGATTCGATGCCTTCGCCCCTGTCGCTAAGATGACTGCTTTGGCCTCGTACATCTTGCTGCCGGAACTTAGCACAAAGTATCCGCCCATTGGGTAAATACCATCAATATGCGCATTTGTAATGGTGATGCCCATCTCCAGAATGTGCTGAAGAAACGCTTCTTTTAATTCTTCTCCACTAACTGAAGGCATTCCTAAATAATTCTTAATGGATGCGGGCCGCGACACCTTATTGCTGACCCCATTTTCACCAAACAGGATAAGACTTTTTTTTCGTATCCTTGCATTCAGCGCGGCGGAAAGGCCCGCCGGCCCGCATCCCACAATAGCAATCGAATAGCGCTGTTCCATACTTACTCCCTATTTTCAATTTTAGGAATACAGATATTCCCCAATAGCAGCTTCTATGTCTGATGCACTCATAAATCCGATGTGTCGGTGGACCTCCGTCCCATCCCTAAAGAAGAGGATGGTAGGGAATGCAGCCACTTGGAACGAGCGCCCCAGCGCCGCATATTTGGATGAATTCACTTTCAAGATGCTGATAAAGGGCATATCCAGACTGACATCCTCCAGCACTTTCGCCATTAGCTGACAGGGGAGGCAGTTGTCGGAAAAGAATTCTGCAACCACCACATCTTTCTGAATCAGCTCACGAAAATTGTCCTTTGTTGCTTCACGCACAGCCATATTTTCAAACCTCCTTCATAGATGCTTCTGTACTTGCAATCTGCTCCGAAATCAGCAGCTTGACATATTTCTCGACAAGTGCCGCCTTGAACGGCGTTGCATTCCTGACAGCAGTCTCCTCCATCAGGTATTTTTGAGCCATTGCGCGGACAGTCTGCTCATAGTCCTCCTCATTAAAGGACATTCCTCTCTCCAACGCAACTTTCTGCCCAATAATTGCCAGCTTCAAGTTTGTTTCCGCGCTCTCTGCTGTTTTTTTGTCAAGTTCCTCCATTGACCGAACGCCAAACATCTGCTCAAGCTCATCAGCCCCGACCATTGCGGGATCCATGTTCCTGCTGCCAAACAGTTCGTCATTGATGGCCTGGTAGCTTCGAATCAGGTCATCCAACTCTGTCTCCCATGGTTCCAGCGTCAATTGGCTGATTCTGCTCATACACACTTCAAGGGCAAGCTCCCGCGCCTTTTCCCGTCTCACTTGGCTGCGCAACGCCTCCAGCCTGGCCCTGCGGAACTCCGCTACAGAAGCATATCCCAGATCAATTGCCGCCTGGTCGGAAAATGTTGGCAAAACCCGTCTTTTAATGGAACATATCTTGAGCTCTCGTCTGCCGTGAGGACTCTCCTCCGTTATAAGTGTATCGCCAATATGCAGCCCCAAAAGGTCCGACTCTGTCCTCTTTCCCAAAAGGCCCAGTCCGACAGTCGCCGGAAGCCGCTTCTCTCCGCCATTGACCGTGAATTCGATAAAATCTCCGGACTCAACCTCATTTTTTGCCTCTATTGACGCATTTTTTAAGCAGTATTCGTTGATCTCACGTTCAACACAGTCTGTATCAAAGCTGTATACCGCCAATTCCGCCGGTACAGTAAGATCTGAAATAGAAATATCCGGCTTCACACGGGACCGTATCATTCTGCTCTCATCCATGATCATATCCCTCATTTCAACAGCTCAGGGTAGAGATAGGAAGCCACGGCCGAGAACTCTGTAAGCCCCTCAATCCCTTTTCGGTAGCAAATGCTTCCGTTTGCCTCATAAAGAGGCGCGATATTGCAATAACTAGCCTGCAATTCCAGCACCTGCTTATACAGTGCATCTCTCTTTGCTGGATCCAACTCCATGCTGAACTGTGCAATCAAATCGTCGCATTCCCGCGTGACCACATAGTTCTCGCCGCGGTCGGAGGAAAAGTTCAGAAGCAGCCCCGCCGTGGTCGCGTTTTCAGCACCAACGGACTGGATGCACATACCCATATTGCCATTTGAAGTGGCCTGATAGAAGGAGTTCATATCCATCTGCTCAATCTCAACCGTAATCCCGATGGCCTTCAAGTCTTCCATAATACACTGGGCATCGGCGGTTTTATCGTAGACCGTCAGGGTCAGCACGTCTCCCTCCTTGTAGTTGGACGCCGCCAGATACTCCCTGGCCTTTTCCACATCGTAACCAGGCATCGGGACCGTTCCGGCCAGACTGCCCAGCGTCTTTGCGGCGATAAGGTCGTTCGATACCTCCGCCTCGCCGTTGCAAGCGATTTGCACAAGTTTATCTCTGTCAATCGCATGGGCTATGGCAAACCGCAGATTGGCATCATCTTTCAGCGGACCGTAAAACCAGATGCCGGTAGTGGTGTATCCGGCGGTCTCCAGAATTGCAAGGTGGTCGTCGTCTCTGATAAGAGGAAGCTGGTCGGCAGCCGTGAAGGGGAGGATATCGATTTCTCCATTTTGCAGGGCGATTACGGCGGCGGAGGGATTGAGGGGCGCTTTAATAACAAGCTTTTTGTAGTGGGGAGCCTCCCCGTAGTAGTGTTCATTCGCCGACAGGCTGACCGTGCCATCCGCGTCAATACTATCGATCCTATAGGGGCCGGCCCCAATGGGCGCTTTCACAAAGATATCCGCATCATAGGCATCGGAGGGAACGATAAAAGCAGTTGACAGCACGGTAGCCGGGTCGTTGAGCGGGGAAGGTGCGGTCATGGTGAAAGTGAGATCGTCAACCTTTGCCCAAGTATACTTACCGACCGCATAGGTCAACATGGGGTCCTCATTCATCTTATCCAGAGAAAAGATCACATCATCAGTTGTGAAATCTGAACCGTCACTGAATTTGACGCCCTCCCGGATGGTGAACGTTGTGGTCAACCCGTCTTCGGACAGGCTCCAGTTCTCGATGATACCCGGCTCCAGGCCGTTCTCGCCCCGTCGAATCGTTGCGCCAAAGACACTGCTCATCAGGCTGTCTCTTATACACATCTGACGCTGCCGACG
>ENA-OYWZ01001085-OYWZ01001085.1-human-gut-metagenome-genome-assembly--contig:-NODE-1085-length-12998-cov-6.284555_pt1 | contig 12998 bp, 7 predicted proteins | sample MGYA00244841_ERZ653414 | MGnify/ENA primary metagenome ERZ653414 (study PRJEB26926, sample SAMN06164894) | human gut metagenome | biome: ENVO:00009003; feature: ENVO:2100002; material: ENVO:00002003... | reverse complement strand
TCTACGTCTCGTGGGCTCGGAGATGTGTATAAGAGACAGAATACTGGCTGTCAGCCGTTGATCCATAATACCAAAATCAACCCCAATATTATAGGTAGTAGTGGTTTCCCATTTTAAATCAGGAGTATAGTTGTCCGGGCGGTATAGGGTTCCGTTACCTATCAGTGGATAAAAACCGTTAGTACCTGTGCTTACTGAGTATGTGGGAATCCAGTTATAATTGTTAATTTTTTCTCCTGCCTGTTGACCTGTCATGCCCCAGCCTAAGCGAAGTTTCAAGTCAGATATCCAAGATATGTCTTTTAGGAAGTTTTCTTCTTTTGCTTTCCAAGCTAAGGCTACAGACGGGAACCACGCCCAATGGTCTTTGAAGCGTGAAGTTCCATCATCGCGAACGGTAGCTGTAAGATAGTAACGGTTCATAAGTATGTAGTTGGCACGTCCGAAGAAGGAAACCAAATAACTGTCGGTCTTGTATTGATACGGAGTGTGAGGACGCTCTGTGCCGGCTAATGTGGGGTCATCGTTCGTCATCGGATAACGACCTACGTAGTCACTGTTTGTGCTTTTCCAAAAATGTTGCCATTCGTAACCTCCCATAATATCAAAATGGTGGTTATCATTAAAGTCTTTATAATATTGGGCGTATGCATTCAATGAAAGGTTGCGTTTTAGGATACTTTCACCTCCAACAGAACCATAATACATGGCACTAGGGGAAGCAGTAGATTTATTCTGTGCTTGGCGTCCTTTGGAAACATCGGCACCTAGAGATAAATGAAGGCGAAGGTCTTCAAGACCATGTACTTTATAGTCGATATCGGCACTTCCCACAAAGGCGCGGCTGTGGGCAACTTCTGTGTTAAAAGCAAGCATGGCTAATGGGTTGGCACATTCTGCCGTGCTGTTATAGATGAACGGCCATGTGGAGTCGCCTAATGATGCGGCTGATGACCATTGGAAAAATCCCCCATAATTTTGTAATGTCTGATCCAATGCATTGCCGAATTGGGCTTTGTGATATTCGGATGTGAAATTATAAGGATCTTGGGTAGGGTCCATCTTTACAGCAGCACCTACGGCTCCACCGTCGGCATATGCAGAACGTGCGTACATTCCTTTCGCATTGAGGTTCATAGTCAAATGATCGTCAAAAAAAGACGGATTAAGATTCAATGCAGCTGTGACACGTTTGAAATCAGAATTTTTCAAGATACCTTCTTGATTGGTGAAACCTACAGATACACGATAAGGAAGGTCTTTTACTGCACCCGATACGGTTATATTGTGGTCATGACTGAGAGCGGTACGGTAAATAAGATCTTGCCAGTCGGTGTTGGCTGTACCCATGGCACGATAAGCATCGCTGTTTTCTCCGTATAAATCGGTGATAAGTTGACGGTATTGGTTGCTGTCAAGTACATCAACTGTTCCTTTTTTCTGACTCAATGTGACACTACCTGAATAGGAAACTGAAGGCTTTTGCCCTTTGCGTCCCTTTTTAGTAGTGATGATGATAACACCGTTTGAGCCGCGTGAACCGTAGATAGCAGTGGCTGAAGCGTCTTTTAATACGTTGAATGATTCGATATCCTGCGGATTAATCATGGCTAGTTTGTTAGAGAGGCCTTTTACTCCCTCATTGTCCATAGCCATACCATCAATAACAATTAGAGGGTCATTAGATGCGTTCAGTGAAGAACCGCCACGTATACGAATCTGGGCGCCACTGCCTGGGGCACCATCATTACTTGTTACATTGACACCGGCTATTTTCCCAGAAATCATATCCTGTGCGTTTATTACTAAGCCTTTGTTCTTTCCATCCGGTTTCATGGCTGTTACCGAACCGGTCAGGTCATTCTTTTTAGCCACACCATAACCGATAACGACTACTTCTTCCAAAGTTTCCGTATCATCTTTCAGTATCACATTTAGTGAAGTAGCAGCCGGAAGTTCCTGGGTCAGGTATCCGATAAACGAAATAACAATTATATCACCTTTATTGGCGTTTAACAGGAAGTTACCGTCAAAATCAGTGATAGTACCATTGGTTGTTCCTTTTACCACAACATTGGCACCGATAATTGGTTCGCCTGTTGTGTCCTTTACAAGTCCTTTGACAGTCATTTGTTGGGCAAATGCGTCTATGGACAAGAAGCATCCTACTATCAGTGTGAGTAGGATCTTGAACATCAAGTTTCTTTTCATGTCTTTAAATTTAAAGTTAAATAATTATTTCAAGTTTATATTCTCAGCTAAAAACACCTATTGAAAACTGTTTTCCCAAACAATCAGATTATTTATGGCTCCTTTAATCCTTATATTTCTAATGGAATTGATCTTTCTTTAAAACCATTGAATTTTTTCTGAAAATTTTGTGATATCTGTTCAACTGGATATTGAGAGAGTTGAAACATGTATTTGTTTTTTAGATTTATTGAGATAGAATGAGTTCTCTATATTTCTGTTTATTGAAATAAATTTCAAAAAAGTATCTGCAAAAAATGATTTGTAATGAGATACAATAGGGGAAAAATTCTTTTTGGTTTTCATGATTTAATGGTATTTAGTTTTAGGTTAACGGTTATCCTCACTTTATTTTGTTTTGGATGTTGCAAATGTAGCTTTCTTGTAAATTGATTCTTTATCTAAGAATAAAAATATAAATGATTTAAATCAATTGTATTTTATAAGTGTTTGATTTATAGAATGATGTGTCTTTTTTGTATCTGAAAAAATATAAATGATTGTGAACTGTTTCGTGTTTGGACAAGAATGATTTATGGTTCTTTTATATTAATTCTTTGTCAAAACTTTAGTTTATATTGCATCAGCTAAGAGTTTTCTATAAAAAACTTTTAACCGATGCAATATAAAGGAATAAACTTAAAAGTAGTTTTATTTGTTTTTTACAACAATGATTTTGGGAGTTACCTTGTTGAAATACCACTTGATGGTATAGTTACCGGCTTCTGAAACTTTAAAATTACCATCACCGGCATCTTCAAACTCTCCTTCTACAGCTCCGGGAGCTATATCGTCTTCCCATTTCTCTTCAGGGCGTATTTTCCATTTATTACCGGCGGGCATATCTAGGGTAGCTTTTAAATAATATTGAAATTTGTTGTTTTCATCCGTTTCAGTTTCCAGTGTCATCATTGTGTCACCGCTTCCCCAGCTATTGTGGTCTCCTACAATTCCCCATGAGTTGTGAGGTTTGGAAACTTTCAATTCTCCTGTGGTATTATTGAATTCTAAATAATAACTGTTTTTGCTGTATGCTTTAATGTCCCCTCCATTACCGGATACTAAAGTAACGAGGGATTGTTCGGGTGTCATACTTTCCGGAGCTCCCCAATTGTCCGTACCCCAGTCTTCCGTACCGCAGAATTTCCAACCATCGGCTGCTTTGCCGTCGAAGTACACCATAGCGGTGTATATATTATCAGAATTTACCGAATATACTTTTTGGCTTTTGGTGAAATCCCAACCATTATAACTTCCACGGAGTGTGATTGCCGGATATTCCGGCTCACCTTCATATGGAGTGATGGTGGTTGAGACAATGTTGGAATACAATGTATCGGCAGCTGCTGAGATAGAAGACGATATCCGAAATTCGATTCCTATCGGCGCTGTCTCTATTTCATAGACTTTCAGCAGGGTCATGATTTTGCTGTTCAGGTCACTGACAGTGATAGTATGTGATAAATCTGTTTTGGATGAGGCTAAAATTACTTTATTGGCAAAATTTTTGTCTTTAACATCCATTTCCAACGCATTGATAACGCTTGCTTGATAGCCTAAATCCGGATAGCTCCAGGTAAGGGTGAATGCCTCTTGGGAAGCATTTTTTGATTCCAGTATATAACTGTCATTCAAGGATGACAGGGTAGACGGGATGGCATTTTCCGAACTATATGTCACTTGTTCCAAATCACTTTCACAAGCAGTACAAAGTAATAGGGTAAAAATAGAAGTTGATATGCTTTTTATGAATTTCATGATGATGTACTTATTGATTAATAACCTTCATTTTGTTGTAAGTTACCGTTTACGGTCAGGTCGGTAACAGGTATAGGATACACGTTATATCTCTTGTTCACTCCTACTCCGGTATTGATTCCTCCTTTGAAATCCCATGTATAGGAGCCGGAAGTAAGCAGATCGAAACGTACTAAATCTGTACGGCGGATACCTTCCCAATATAATTCACGCCCGCGTTCATCTAACAAATTACGGAAATTATTTTCCTCTAACCAATTTTCGGAAATGTTGTGTTTTTCATCTCCATAGGCACGCTTGCGAAGGGCGTTGATATATTCAACAGCACTAGCCTTACTTCCTTCTCCACCGCGTGCTACGGCTTCTGCATACATCAGGTAAATATCTCCCAAACGGAACATCGGAAAATCAGTATCTACCCATAATGTATTTTTTCCCGGTTGTCCGTTGCTGTCTAAATTGCTGAATTTGAATACACTCCATCCTTCAGTTTCAAAAGTTCCGGATACACTGGAAGTAATGTCGATAGAGCGTCCTTTATCATAAAAAATACCACGTTTATCTTGAATCTCAGAAGCTTTGGGCTCTTCATCATTTTGAAAATCAAAGAGATGAACCAGATTGCTTGTTGCGCGGAATCCTGCCCAGCCTTGGTCTACCCCACTGTGTGCTAGTAAAACATCTTTGTCTTCAGCTCCTCTGGCTCCGATGATAATGGCAGCCATACCCCATGATTGGGTCTTGTCCCCATCAAAGATGATAGGATAGATTATTTCTTTTTTGGTATCCGGATTCTCGCCATTGTCTGCTTTGAATAAATCAGCATAGTTGTCTGCCAGTTGATACCCTGCTTTGATCACTTCGTTGCATGCATTAATACATTCGCTATATCGTGCCTTACCGGTGTAAACTTCTGCATTAAGATACATGCGTGCTAATAAAGAACTGGCAACAGCTTGATCTGCTACTCCGTATTCGGAGCGTGGAGAGGGCAGATTGGGTTTGATTTCGTTTAGTTCTGCTTCTATCCAATTGAACAGGTCTTCTCTAGACAGCGGGGCAGGTTCTATGGAATAATTCTTTTCAGTGATGAATGGAGGCAATGCAAACATATCCATCAAGATATAATAGGCAAAAGCACGGTTAAAGCGGGCTTGTGCAATATAACTTTCTTTGTCAATGCTTTCGGGCGCGTTGGGAATGTTCTTTAAGAACTCATTTACCAGTGCCACTATATACATGCAGCGTTGATAAACCCCTTCAATGGGTTCCACTTTATTGGTAGTCCATGTCATATAGTTTACTTCTGTGCACCATGCATCATTCCATGCGTTCTTCATTTCATCGGTTGGCTGTTCTTGTAAAGTCCACCAACAGCGTAATAGTGCAGTATTTCCTGCATCAAGGCCTGAAATATCTGAACTGCTGCTGCCGTCTTGTCCGGATAACGCCCAAACTGAGTATATTTTATGAAGTCCTTTAGTGTAGCTTTCCGCATCGGTATAAGCTTTGTCTGCTGTTTCCACTGTGGGATCCAAAGGTAAGACATCCAAATCATTGAGACAACTTGAAAAAACAAACAGGCAAGTTGCCAGAGTTGTATAGATATATTTTCTTGTTTTCATACGTAATTCTCATTAAAAGTTAAGATTCAAACCTATAGTGTATGTGCGGGGACGTGGCCAGATGTTAGAATCTATCGCTCCACATTCCGGGTCTAATCCGCTATATTTTGAGATAGTAAATACATTTTGGACAGATGCGCTGATACGTCCTGATAGTTTGGCTGCAAACAGATTTTGGAAAGAATAGCCTAATGTAAGGTTGTCCATCTTCAAGAATGAAGCATTTTCCAGAAAATAGTCGCTGGCCATTTGTTCGCTGGTATTCAGCAAGGTAAAGCCTGTATCTTGAAAACCGTTATAAAGATTTGTAATAAATCCTTTTCCACCATAATTGTTGGAAGTGCTATTGCCTGATGCCACGCCATTGTATACATAATTGCCAAAGTTAGCACGGAGATTAAAGCCCAGATCCCATTTTTTGTAGCTGAACTGAGAACTGAAACCCATATATACTTTAGCCATCGGACTTTTGTGGGTTAGATAACGGTCGGCTTCGGTAATTTGTCCGTCATTGTTTCGGTCTACAAATGCATTTTGGATAGGCTTGCCGTTTTCATCGTATACTTGTTGGTATAAATAGAATGTTCCAGGCATTTCACCTACTTGGTGTTTTTGGTTTGTGCCGGCATCAATACCTTGGTAGTCGGGATTGAAAGTGGTAGTCAGCTTGGTAATCTTGCTATCATTCCAAGTAATATTATAGCCTACCTCCCATGTGAAGTCTTTGCTTTGGATAGCTATGGCATTTACATTGGCTTCCACACCTTTATTTTTCATTTTACCTACATTAGCGGTAATCAAGTTGATAAAATTCGTTCCCGCTGCGGCACTGATGGTGTTTAACAAGTCTTTTGTATGTTTCTGATAATATTCAATACTACCGTTGATACGGTTATTTAAGAATCCGAAGTCGATGGCTACATTGTATGTAGTTGTTTGTTCCCATTTTAAATCAGGACTGTAACCGTTTGGCTTCAAAAGCGTAGTTCCTAAATAGGTTGTATTAGGATTAGTGCTGAATGAATAGGATGTGATATATTGATAATCTCCAATTTCCTGTTGTCCGGTCACACCATATCCTAAGCGTAATTTTAATTTGGAAAGCACATTTTCTGTAGCTTTCATAAAGGGTTCATTACTGATGGTCCAAGCTAAGGCGGCTGAAGGGAAAAGTCCCCAACGATTGTTTTCACTGAATCGTGAAGAACCGTCACGACGTAAAGTGGCAGTCAGCAAATAGCGGTCCATGAAATTGTAATTTAAACGCCCGAAGAATGAAATAAGATAGTTTTCATACGGAATGCGACGGTGGTCATCACGGATGTAATGCCGTTCGTTTTCGTCATAGGTATATCCTTCTTTTGCACCTAAGTCCTCTGTAGGGTTTGAATAGGTGATATCATGATTGGCATAATAGAAATGTTGCCAGGAATAACCTGCCATTATATCGAAATTACTTTTGATGGATTCTATGTTTTTTGCATAGTTCATGTAGAAGTCCAGCAGGTGGTTACGACGCAGATTGTTCCAAGTATTGCCTTGTCCTAAACCGGTGAATGTTTTATCTAGTGAGCTTTGAACCGAATTGGAATTTACAAAATTACGACCGGTTGTTTTTGCCACGTCATAGCCTAAATTCAAGTTGGCATGTAAGTCTTCCAGACCATGTATTTTATAGTCCAATTGAATATTACCCAAACTACGTTTGGTTGTACCGTGATTGTTTCTATCGTATAATAAAGACAATGGATTCTGAGTCGCCAGATCGGCTTGTGCTCCTTGTACTATTCCCCAGTTCCAATAGCCATTATATCGGTTTTCTTCATCGTAAATGGGTTTGGTGGGGTCAAAGAAAGCAGCGGCACCTACAGCACCGGAATCTGCAAATCGGTTTTTATTGATGGTGCCTTTTACATTGATGTCTACACTCAGGTGGTTGTCGAAAAATTTAGGACTTAGATTGACAGCACCGGTATAACGTTCATATTTAGAAGTCTTTAGTGTACCTTTTTCTGTATTATAACCTAAAGAGATACGGAAAGGCATAAATCCTGCTTTTCCTGCAATTCCGATGTTTTGGTCTGTACTTAATCCTGTCTGGTAAATAGCATCTTGCCAATCGGTGCTTTGGTTAGGGTATACGTTCAGAATCCGTTGGATGTCCGCCGACTGTGCGGTTCCTTCCGGATATTGAGCCTGCATTACTTCGCGGAATGATTGTGCGTCCAATGTCTCTATACGTTTATAAGGGTCTTTTGCCGTGAAAGTTCCTGAGTAGCTAACTTTTATTTTGTCTTGTGTCCCTTTTTTAGTTTGGATGATAATAACTCCATTCGAAGCGCGTGAACCGTAAATGGCTGTCGCCGAAGCATCTTTCAAAACAGTGAAAGTTTCAATATCATTGGGATTAATGGTGGCAAGTGCATTGGGAGTGCCTGGAGCGGCATCATTTGAAACAGGAATTCCATCGATAACAATAAGTGGATCATTGCTGGCATTTAGTGATGCACCGCCACGGATACGAATTGTCGAACCGGCACCAGGGACCGTCACCTTGACTAACAGAAAGTCCCGGAACTTTACCCATAATCAGTTCTTGAGGAGAAGTAACAGCACCTTTGTTCATCTCTTCAGCTTTGATAGCTACCACAGAACCGCTTAGGTCATCTTTTTTCACAGAACCGTATCCAATGACAACCACTTCATCCAGAAGTTCTGTATCATCTTTTAATATAATATTCATAGAAGCGGCTGCCTGTGCTTCTTGAGACCGATATCCGATAAACGAAATGATGATAATGTCACCTTTATTGGCGTTTAACAGGAAGTTGCCATCAAAATCGGTGATGGTACCATTAGTCGTTCCTTTTACTATAACATTAGCCCCGATAATTGGTTCACCTGTAGTATCTTTGACAATTCCTTTGACAACTATTTGTTGGGCAAATGTGTTGACGGACAAGAATAATCCCACAATGAACATCAGTAGGACTTTAAACGTGGCGTTTCTTTTCATGTCTTTGTATATAAATGCTTTAATATTATTCATTTTATTTGGAAAAATACCTATTGAAAACTATTCAACCTTTTTACTTGCTTTTCTATAACCTCTTAATACCTTTTAATTCTGATTTATCTTTTACCTCTTTAATGCTGATTGCATAACCACCACCGCTTGCTGCGTGTAAGTTCAGTTTGCTTTTGTTGGTCACAATGCCTTTACGGATGGTATATGCCTGCGGATTATCTTTCCAGTCGGCATCTTTTGCGTCTGCATATACAGTTGCGATGTATTTTTTGTCCGGATCAAGGAAATCAAATATCAGTTTTGAAGAATGACCGTTCTCATCTGCCGTACAGCCGATATACCAGTCGTTGGTTCCTTTAGCTTTGCGGGCGATGGTAATATAGTCTCCCGGTTCGGCTTCCAGATATTTGGTTTCATCCCAGTCAATGGCTACATCTTTTATGAATTGGAAGGCATCCATGAAGCGTTCATAGTTTTCAGGTATGTCAGCAGCCATTTGTAATGGGCTGTACATTGTTACATACAGGGCCAGTTGACGTGCCAAAGTAGAACGTACCTGTGAATTGTTGGTAGGATTCATTTTGTTACAACGGGTTTCAAAGATACCCGGAGTGTAGTCCATCGGACCACCTATTAATCGTGTGAAAGGCAAGATGGTAGTATGGTTTACGTTGTTACCGCCAAATGACTCATATTCAGTTCCGCGTGCTGATTCGTTACCGATCAGGTTGGGATAGGTGCGGCATATTCCGGTAGGGCGTACAGCTTCGTGGGCGTTTACCATGATTTTGTAGTCCGCTGCTTTTTTCACCGCATATAGATAATGGTTATCCATCCATTGTCCATAGTGGTGCTCACCACGTGGAATAATGTTGCCTACATAGCCACTTTTTACAGAATTATATCCGTTGTCTGCCATGAATTGGTATGCCTGGTCCATGTGGCGTTCATAGTTACGTACAGAAGCCGAAGTTTCATGATGCATCATCAGTTTTACACCTTTGCTTGCAGCGTAACTTTGAAGTTCTTTAACATTAAAGTCGGGATAGGGAGTTACAAAATCAAAAACATAATCTTTGCTTTTTCCGAACCAGTCTTCCCAACCTTCGTTCCAGCCTTCTACCAATACTTGGTCGAATCCATGCTCCGCTGCAAAATCAATGTAACGTTTTACATTGGCGGTGTTGGCAGAGTGTTTGCCGTTAGGTTTTGTTTTGTTGTAATCTGTTTCACCTAGTTTTACACTGGATAAGTCATCTGTGTAAGCCCATGAGCCTTTTCCCGTAATCATATCCCACCACACGCCGATGTATTTCACAGGCTTGATCCAGGAAGTGTCTGCTATTTTGCAAGGTTCGTTCAGGTTTAACGTAATGCGTGAGGCAAGAATGTTGCGGGCATCATCACTAACGATGACGGTACGCCATGGTGAAGTGCAGGGAGTCTGCATATATCCTTTGTCACCTTGTGCGTCCGGAGTCAGCCATGATTCGAAAATCATGTTCTTGTCATCCAGATTGAGGTGCATGCAGGCATAGTCTATCAAAGCAGCTTCGTGCAGATTGATGTACAGACCATCGTCTGTTTTCATCATCAGGGCAGTTTGTACACCGGTGGGGCTGAATGCTGTTTGCGAGGAGTTCTCCGTATAAGCCTTTGAAAACAATCCTCTGATTTCCGACAGGCGGGAAACGGTATAGTCATATTCCTGTGTATCGTAATCTCCCGGAATCCAGTAAGCAGTGTGGTCACCTGCCATGGCAAATTGTGAATGTTCTTCTTTGATCACGAAATAGTTTAAGTTCTTCTGCTGCGGAAATTCATAGCGGAAACCCAGACCGTCGTTGAATAGGCGGAAACGGATGATTATAAATCTGTCATTGGCAGGCTGGTTCAATGTGACCGCCAATTCATTATAATGGTTACGGATTTCCTTTTCTTCTCCCCATACCGGTTGCCATGTTTCATCGTTGGTAGATGTCTGGACATCCTTTAGCTCGAAACCGTTATAAAGGTTTGTCTTGATGTCCAGTTTGTCTATGTCTTTTTTATCAGTCCATTCGAAGTCGGTTTTGGCGTTTGCGTCTTCCTTCTTTAATTCCAATCCCAATCTACTGGGTTTGATAACTTCCTTCTGTTTATAGGTCAGTTCATACGTAGGAGTGCCCTGACCATCTAGGGTAAATGTCATCTCCAGATTGCCATCCGGAGAGCTCAGTTTCTGTTGTGCATTCGCAATGAATGAGATACAGAGAAATGCGATAAGTGAAAGATTCTTTTTTAATTTCATAATATGTACTGGTATTAAATTATAAGCTTTTACTGATTGTTTTAAAATTCTAGAACTAGCATTCCACGCCCCGGGAGTGTTAAGTTTTTACTCAAGTCGATACTTTTATCCGTTAAAACATCATGGGCTGATGTTGTTGGAAGTACTTCTTTGTATGGAGTCAGGTTAATGGTTTGCATTTTGTCTGTTCCATTCATGAGAACCGTTATCGATTTGTTTCCATATTTTCGTTCATAAACGTAAATCCCTTTGTTGGGAGCGAAGTGTTTCAATCTGCCTTTGGCTATGATTTCATTACCTTTTCTCCATTGGAGTAGTTTCTGCATATAAGTAAAGGCTTCATTTTGCTGCGGAGTACGGTTAGCCTCATTGAAACAGTTGCGTGAGTCATTTTTCCAACCTCCGGGGAAATCACAACGTAACAGACCGTCGCCATTGGCTTTATCTGCAGCCATCAGAATTTCTGTCCCATAATAAATCTGGGGAATGCCACGTGTAGTCAGCAGGAATACAAGTGCTTGTTTGTAGCGGTCAATATTTTGCGTGGCTTTTTCATTTAAATAAAAGCGTGAAGTATCATGGTTATCAAGGAAAACGAGCAGATTCATTGGATCTGCATATACCAAATCCTGAGTAAGATAATCGTAAAGACGATATAATCCGCCATTCCAGTCAGTTGTTTCTTCGTCAAAGGCTTTGTTCATTTGTTCCATCAGCGGGAAATCCATCACGGTACGGAGATTGGAATTTCTGGGAGCAGCCAGTCTGCTGTCTTTCTGCCAGAAAGAAACTAGCACATTACTGTTCAACCAAGTTTCACCTACTATGTTGAAATCAGGGTACTCATCGGTCACGGCTTTACACCATTCTGACATCATGTCGAAATCTGCGTAAGGGTGTGTGTCTTGACGGATGCCGTTAATCCCTGCATATTCTATCCACCAGATACTGCTTTGGATCAAATAGCGGGCTACATGGCGGTTGCGTTGGTTTAAGTCGGGCATTGATTCTGTAAACCATCCGTCTACGGCTATCTTGCGTTCATAATCAGAAGCGTGGATATCCTGTACGCTCGCTGTTTTATAAGAAGTTTGTGTGTAGTTTCCTTTAAAATTGAACCAGTCTTTGGAAGGCATATCTTTGAAAAGATAGTTTTCGCTGCCACAATGGTTGAAAATCATATCCATAACAACTTTCATTCCTTTACTGTGTGCTTGTTCTACCAGCTTGCAGAATTCTTCATTGCTGCCTAATCTGCGGTCTACTTGATAATAATCGGTAATGGCATAGCCATGATAGGATCCTTCTTTCATGTCATTTTCCTGTATGGGGTTCAGCCAGATGGCCGTAACTCCCAAGTTGGAGAGATAATCCAGATTATTTTCAATACCTGCGAGGTCGCCCCCGTGACGGGCGAACGGATCGTTGCGGTCTACCTTTGCTTCCAACATTTCCGGTACGACATCGTTCGAGGGATTTCCGTTGGCGAAGCGGTCTGGCATAATCAGATATAATACGTCACCCGAGTTGAAGCCTTCCACGTTGGAAGCATCTGCCTTACGCTGTTTTATTTCATATGGCACAACAGTTTGCTTTTTACCTTGTTTCAATGTAATATGAAAAGTCTGCGGAGTAGCTTCCGATAAATCCATATATAAGATTAGGTAATTGGGATTTTCTTGTTTCACAACATCTTTCAGAAGAATGTCTTTAGAAGAGATGCTTACATCACTGGAGGAAATATTGTCGCCATACAGTAGGATCTGTAGTTCGGGATTCTTCATATCCGCCCACCAGAAGGTTGGGGCTACTTTTTTAATTATGGCTGCGGACACTGTGTGTTGCAAACCGAATAACGCGAGTAATGCCATAAGTGCGAATGTTCTTTTCATAATATATAGAAATTAGTGTTTATATCTTCATTTCATTTGGATGTTGCAAATGTAGGAGTGGAATAGATGAGATTTGAGTACTAGAATAAAAATATAAATGTTTTATAGACTCAACTTATTGATAACTAGGTGTATTTATCTCTGCTGTATTGCTG
>ENA-OYWZ01001050-OYWZ01001050.1-human-gut-metagenome-genome-assembly--contig:-NODE-1050-length-13267-cov-7.313049_pt1 | contig 13267 bp, 10 predicted proteins | sample MGYA00244841_ERZ653414 | MGnify/ENA primary metagenome ERZ653414 (study PRJEB26926, sample SAMN06164894) | human gut metagenome | biome: ENVO:00009003; feature: ENVO:2100002; material: ENVO:00002003... | reverse complement strand
CGTCTCGTGGGCTCGGAGATGTGTATAAGAGACAGGAAGTTTAACAAAAAAATTTATTGAATAATCGGTTTAAAAAGCACGGAATAACAAATGACGTTATTTCGTGCTTTCTGTTGTTATTACATAGTATGATAATGTCGAAAAATAGCAAAATATGTCTGACATGTTAATAAGTATTAAGATAAATATAATGTATACTAAGCTGGTAGCTTATTGACAAAGTGGGTCGAATTTAGTATAAGATTGACATAAACAAAAGGTGCTTGGCGGTCATGTTACCGCAAATCGGCTATAACGAGCGCCCTCTGTATCGGACAGGATAAACCGACAAATTATTATGAAAAGGACGAAGAGATATGAAAACTAATGAAAAGAAGAATACTTCTGCTAAGAAGAAACTTATACCTGCAGTTGCAATGCTCACAACTTCCGCTGTAATGCTTTCTACTGCTACTTATGCTTGGTTTACAATGAGCAGAGAAGTTGAAGTAACAGGACTTCAGATGTCGGCAACAGCCAGTGATGCACTTGAAATTTCACTGGGTGAAGTTGCTAAGGGCACAAACACAATTGGTGCAGATTTAGCAAAACAGCCAGCAGATACTGATGCAGAAATAAGCTGGACAAAGAGAATAGATATAAGTGAGTATTATTCTACTGTTGATTTACTTATGCCTGCATCTACGGTCAATGGCAAAGATTTCTTTGATGCAACTGATGCAACAAACGCAGGTAAATCTGCAAGTACGTTTGTTGCCGCAACAAAGAAAGCAGAAATTGACAAGAGAGATGCAAAGACGACAAAGTCTAATCTTGCTACTGATAAGGATAACAGCGGCTATTATGTGGACGTTCCTGTTCATCTTAGAACCTCCAAATATAGCTCAACAGCAGAAAACAACACAATATATTGCAAGATGAGCATTACAGATCCTAAGGGAACTGGAGTAACTGATGGCGATTTGTACAAAGCGGTTAGGGTTGCATTTATTCCTGCTGACGGAAGCGCCGCATCAATTTGGTGCGTTGATGATTCAAATTATGAAACAGGAAAAGCAGTAAGTAGCACAACAGCAAAGACAGCTATTGCTGCAGGTCTTGTGAAGTCTGGAGATGCTCTTACTTCTGGTGAGTCTGATATTGGAATAACAATTCCTTCTTCGACAACTGCAGGTAACTATGGTCATGCTGATTTTACTGTTCGTGTATGGCTTGAGGGTGAAAGTGAGTATTGCCATGATGCGAATGCTGCACAGGATTGGAATATTGATTTTGCATTTGCACTTGATAAAACAAATCAAGATTTTGTCAATTTCGGAAAAACAACGGTTGGCGAATAATCCACAACAATAAAACAAAAAAGACGCCGAAGAAATTCGGCGTTTTTTGGTAAATGGGCATAAAAAATAATTTTCCATATTTGGGGAAATCCCCCAACTTTTCTTTGCTTTTTGTCGAAAATATGCTATAATGATATATTTGAACAGGAAAGGAAGTGACTTGCTTTGAACGGTAATTCAACAGTTGACGGCGTTCGTGCCGTGGAGCTTTTCTATAGACCTATAAAAAATACCGACAGCGGCAGGGTCACTTTTTTGCAGTCGCAAACAAGGCTCAATTCTCCTGTTATGGGAACGCTAATGCCTGCGGATTATCTCCCTGTGGCTCAGCTTTCCGACCGATGTGTTAGCATTTTCAAGCTTGCTTTAGTTCAGCTTTTGCAGGCTTTGGGCAAGTTTCACGAAAGGGAAGTTGACGTTGATTGGGCAAGCGTGTTCATGCCTGCAAGATTTTTAAGGCAGACGGAAGCTCCGAGAATTGCGGCAGATTATTGTGATAAGTTTGGCGTGAAGTATGAGCGTGTCTGCTTCGAGTTGTCGCCTGATGTGCTTAATGAAACTGACGGCACAGCGGCAGATAACGTGGCTCTTATGAGAAGACAGGGCTTTCATTTTCTGCTTACAGGCTTCGGCACTGAGGGCTTTAAAATGCTTAAGACCGCTGAATTTAAGGTAGATAATATCATGCTTGACGGCTCAGTGGCTCAGGTTCTTGGTAAGAGCGACAGGTATGATACCTGCGTGAACTCTCTGCTGAATTTCGTTTTTGACCTTAATGCTGAGGTCATAGCTGACGGAATTACTGATGATAAGCAGGTGAAACAGCTCAGTGGTATGCAGTGCCTTTACTATTCGGGAGAAAATGCAGGAAAATATATTGCGGAAAGATACGTTCGCAATAGAAATGAGTAATAAACGGGTGATACGGTTTTGGACGGTAAAAATATAGATAAAAATACAAGAGTAGTCGATACCCTTGCACTTCGCAGGACCGCCAAGGAAGCTAAACGCTATGTGGTATTGATGAGATTGCTTAAAATACTTGCCATTATACTTATCGCTATCGTGGCGGCGGCTTATGCGGTGTCTTATTTTTACGACAAGTATGGTAGCTTTACAGTTAAGATAAGTAAGTATGATATGATAAATCAGGGACTTACTCTTTCGGAAACTCCTGACTATACCACGAGCAATTCAAGACTCAATGCGGATATCCTTTATGATATGACAAATATCAGTGGCGAAGATCTCCCTGATAATATCGACAAGATAAACGGCAGCCATAATGGCGAGGGGTATATAGCTTATACTTTCTATCTCATAAATTCCGGTAAAGACACACTTAGCTATGACAGCGAAATGACTATCGAGAACGTCACGAACGGTGTTGATGAAGCTATCAGAGTGGAGCTTTTCGTGAATGGCGAGAAAACGGTTTATGGTAAAACAAAGTCTGACGGCAACGGTAAGGAAAGCGATTGCGACAAGGAGTTCGCCTCCTCTACTGAGGTCATGAAGGATCGACGTGAAAAGCTTGGTCCTGGTGAGAAAGACAAGTATACAGTGGTTATATGGCTTGAGGGAAATGACCCTGATTGTGTTGACAAAATAATCGGTGGCACAATGAAGCTTGGTATGAATTTCAAGATCGTTGAAACAACTTAAAGAATTAGAAGGGAGGAAGCCTCGGGTTTCCGAGGTTTTGAATTATGAAAAAAGCTTTGAAGATCGTTTTTAATGTTATCGCATGGGTGGTGCTTATCTTTGCACTGCTTATAACAATTCTCGTGTTCTCGTCTGATAAGAATAATGGTACGGCAAGTCTGCTGGGATATATCCCGCTCACAGTTGAATCTGACTCAATGAAGCCAACTTTCAAAAAAGGCGACCTTATTATCTCAAAGGAAATAGACGATATCAATTCTCTGAAAAAGGGCGACGTTATCACTTTCTGGACGCTTATTGACGGCAAAAAGGTGAAGAATACCCACCGTATCGCAGAGGTACTCAATGATAACGGCTCTGTAGGCTTTATCACACGAGGCGATGCTAATAACGTAGATGATACATACACTGTTTATGCAGGTGATATAATCGGTCAGTGGAAAGGTGCAAAAATAGGCGGTTTCGGCAAGGTAATGGATTTTCTCAGAACAAAAACGGGATTTTTCATTTGCATACTTTTGCCGATAGCACTGTTTTTCCTCTTTGAGCTTTATAAGCTTATCGCAACCATAATCGAGATAAAGCGTCCTGCTATCACAGAGAGCGATGAGGAAGAAATAAAAAGACGTGCAGTTGAGGAATACCTTGCACAGCAGAAGAAAAAGGAAGAGGAAAATGCACAGCAGGAGAAAAATGACAAATAACTGCTGCTTGGGTGATACATTATGAATGGATTTCTGAAATGGTTTTTTGTTTTCATGTCGTCAATGCTTGCAGGCTTTGGGCAGATCTTCAAGGGTCTATGGAACGGCATAAAACAGATCTTCAATATAAAAAACTACATAAGGATATTCAAGACCTACTCGGCAGACTTTGGTGCGATGGGCTGGATACTTTCTGTGCTTGCAATTATCGTTGTTGTGGCTATCTTTGTGCTTATTATTTTTATGATAGTGCTTGCTGTGAGAAAGTACATAAGATTCAGACACTCTATCGTCAGCAACGAGGATCTTATCGAAGAAATATCTGACCTGCAGCGTCAGGTGGTCAAAATGACCAAGGAAAAAGATGAGATCATGGCAATGAAGGTGGCTCAGCTTGGCGTATATGATAACACCGCTCTTGCAGAGGGTGAAACAAAGCTTGCAGAGGGCGAGCAGATGCCTGCACAGGGCGAAGTTCAAACCACTGTGGACGGCGTTGTTCAGACAGCAGATTGCCGTTTTTCAAAGCTTATCGAGGTGGACAATTTCTACAAGACATACGAGCCGCCTGCTTACAATAATGACATCACCCTTAGCGGTATCTGCGAAGCATACAGAAACTTTGCCTGCTCAAGAATGCACCTTTATTATGACATAAAAACTATCCGACTTTTCATTGCAGGCATGGCTTCAACAAAGCTCATTATCCTGCAAGGTATCTCTGGTACAGGTAAAACATCATTGCCGTATTCATTCGGTAAGTTCTTGCAGAAAGATACCACTATTGCTTCTGTTCAGCCGTCATGGCGTGACAGAACTGAGCTTTTCGGCTACTTCAACGAGTTCACGAAGAACTTTAATGAAACAGAAGTCCTCAAAAGAATTTATTCTTCTGAATACAATGACGATGTAAACTTCATACTCCTCGACGAGATGAACATTGCGAGAGTAGAATATTACTTTGCAGAAATGCTCTCGATTCTTGAAATGCCTGATCCTGCCGAGTGGGAGCTTGATCTTGTTCCTAATGTGTGGAGTACCGACCCTGTTCGCCTTGATAAAGGCAAACTGCGTATTCCGCAGAACATTTGGTATATCGGTACTGCCAACAACGACGATTCCACGTTCACTATCTCAGATAAGGTATACGACCGTGCACAGCCTATCAATCTTGACGCAAAGGGAGTTGCCTTTGATGCACCTGACACGCCGCCTATGAATTTAAGCTTTGAACATCTTGATACACTCTTCAAGGAAGCTTTTCAAATGTATCCTGTTTCACAGGACAGTCTGAAAAAGATCCAGCAGCTTGACCTGTGGGTAATTGAAAAGCTGAGAGTGGCTTTCGGTAACCGTATTCTAAAGCAGATGAACTTGTTTGTTCCTGTATATGTTGCCTGCGGTGGCGAGGAGCTTGATGGTATTGACTATGTGCTTGCCACAAAGATATTCAGAAAATTTGAGTCGCTTAACTTGGCAATGCTAAGAGAAGAGTTGAAAGAGCTTTGCACCTATATGCTGAAGCTTTTTGGCAGAAACACTATGAAAGAATCTATAGCATATCTTGAAAGATTGCAAAAACTGTACTAAAATTTGTACTCATAAGTTTTGAGAGGAGGGACGGGCATGAGCGAATACAACGAACAGCGTGCAGCTTTTGACAAAGCTGTAAAGACGTTTGACGGCAATAACAGCTTTGCGGCAGCCCGTGCCTTGCTTCTTTCGGGCGAAAAAACTGTATCTTTTAATCGTAAGATAATCGAGAAGAATATAGATTCGTCCTGGCTCACAGAGATAGAAAAAGCTCTGCCACATCTTGATACGGTAATAAGAAATCCCAGAAACACCATTAAAGAAGTGGAAGAGATCGTGCCTATCGCTATGTCAAGGAAGATAACGGTAGAGTCCATAAAACATCTGGGACAGCACACCGATCTTATTCAGGATATCGACAAAAAGACCGGAAAGATAACTCCGTCAAAGATACTCAACATTCATAAAGAGGAAACTCTTGATACATATGAAAATAGATTTGTAAATACCCTTATCGACAGGCTATACATTTTTATAAATATAAGATACAATAAGCTTGTCCAGACCGCAGAGGCGCAGGAGGCTTATTCTTTTAATTACGATACCTCGGCGGACAGCGGCGACGGGAAAAAGGTCAATATTAGTTTTAAGATAGAAACTGTTGACAGTCTTGTCGGCGGCAGCAAGGATACTGACGTTTGGGCAAGGCTTGAAAGGGTCAAAAAGGCTATCGAGGGCTATAAAGGCTCAGTGCTTTGTACCACTCTTGGCAACGCTTTTATCAGACCGCCTGTTATGAGAACAAACGCTATCACTAAAAATGTGGACCTTATGGCGTGTCTTACCCTTTGGCAGTTTATCGAAAGCTACGATAAGGCAGGCTACGAGGTCAACGTTTCTGATACTGCACAAAGACCTGATGATTCTTATATCGAGGATATATATGGTCTGACCGCAATGAACTATATGCTTTTCCGCTCCTATACTCATGGGGCAGACAAGTCGGAGGAGCTTAAAACTATAAAGAGCAAGACCCTCGCACCAAAGGTTGTCAGGCGTTTTGATAAGCAGACGTCTGATAAATATGATGTCATAGTTGGCGAGGGTGAACAAAGTAGTGCAAGCAAGACAGATATGGGTATGACTGCCGAAGAGGCAGGAAACCTTATGGCAGAGCTTGACCGTATAGTTGATATAGAAAAGCAGTTTCTCAAAGACGAGGAAGACCGTAAGAGGGCTGAGGAGCTTGCGGCTGCAGAAGCTGAAAGAAAGCGTGCCGAGCAGGAGGAACTTGAGCGTCAGCAGCGTGAGGAAGAAGAGCGCATAAGGCTGGAGCATGAGGAAGCTGAACGCAGAAGATTGGAGCTTATCCAAAAACAGCAGGCGGAGCAGGCTGCAAGAGAAAAGGCGGAGCGTGAGGAACGTGAACGCCGTGAAAAAGAGGAAGAGATCAAGCATATCGCAAGACGCAAAAGGCAAATGGAAGAGCGCCAACGCCGTGAAGAGGAGCAGCGTGTCCGTGAGGAAAGAGCTAGGATCCGAGAGGAGAAAAAGCTCGTCCGCAGCAGCCTTGGATCTGCTATGGATCAGCAGATCAGCACGAATGAAGAAGCCGTGTCTTCAAGCTTTGTGTCAGAGTATGAGTCCCCTGAGATCGCTGCCAAAAAGGCGAAAGAAGCACAACAGCAGCGTGAACAGGAACGTCGTGAGCGTGAACGTGCTGAGCGTCTTAAAGCTGAACGTGAAAGCTTTGAAAATAAAAATATCAATGAGATATTTAAAGAATATTCCAAAAATCCATATTACATGGCAAAACGTGGCATAACATATGTTCTGGCTCACGCATTTGGGATCATACCTGTTGTGACGGATAATCCGGACTATATCAGAATGCTCAAAGTCAAGAAGGAAAAAGAACTGGCTGAGGCAGAGAGAAAACGTGAAGAGCGTGAAATTGAGATTATCTATGAAAAATATGCTCCGTATCTGAAATATGATGTAAAGAGGCATATCAAAAACAGGCAGTTTAAAAAGAGAAAACGTCTTGAGCGAAAGAACAGACCGCCAAGACCATATATTCCGCCACAGCGCACCGCTGAGGAGCAGAAGGCTATCGACACTGAAATGAAACGACTCTATAAGGAGTATCATGTTTCAGCATTTGGCAGAATGGCAAGGCATTTGAAAGAGAAATATAGGAAACAATAACACGGAGGGAGAGTCGTTATCATCGGCAAGGCGTTGAGGATAGTAAAAATAGCTTTGACAATACTTGGCTCTGCTGTGTTTGCGGCACTGCTGAGTGTGACGGTGTACATAATGGTCTGCGGCTGTATCGGCAAAACAGCAAGCATTTTTGGTTACAGCGTACTGAAAGTCGTGAGCGGAAGTATGGAGCCGTCTATACATGAGGGCGACTATATTTACATCAAAAGGACGGATACTGACAGCTTAAAGGCAGGGGATATCATTTCGTTCTACTCTCAAGATGATAGTATTAAAGGCGAGATAAATACTCACAGGATATCTGAGGTTTTGAGCGACGGCACTTTTGTTACTAAAGGCGATGCTAACAAAATAGAGGACAGCGTGACGGTGCAAAAAGCCAGCATTATTGGAAAATACTATGGAAAGCTCAGATTTTTCAAGTGGCTTGGGTCATTTGCATCAACAAAGAAGCTCCTCATGCTGTTTGTGATAATCCCAACAGTTTGCATGGCGGTGTATGAGGTAAAAACTATCGCTGAGATAAAAATATATTCAAACCGTGAGGAAGCCTTGAAAGCGGCTGAGGAAGAAAAAGAAAAGCTTATGCGTGAGGCTGTTGAAAAGGAAGTTCAGCGGTTGAAAATGCAGGAAAACGAGAAAAAGGAGGCGAACAGCTTTGAATCAGGAAAAGATAATGAAGGCTAAAATGATAACGGCTATGGTTATTTGTATTGCGGCACTTGCAGGGCTGTTCGTTTTTATCGGGCTTTATATGGATAAGTCCGAGGAAGTCAGAAAGACTTACATCGCTAAGTATATGGAAAATCTTTCTGCTGTCTCTGAGGAGATAGACACTTATCTTGAAAGCGGTAAGGATCTTCCAACGAGATACAACATGATACTTTCGGATATGGGTGCGGCAAGGTCGCTGGTGTTTCTTATCGACGATTACACTGATGAGCAGAAGGCTATAAATGAGCTTCATTATTGCTTTGTGAAGTATCCCGAACAAATGCAGGGCAAGCTTGAGGACGTAAAAAAAGCACTTGACCATATCACCGAAAATCTTGACAAAGGCTATAGGGAAGTCAACGAGATAGTTGATTCGGTTGATAAAATGGGAAATTAATGCAAGGAGGACAATAACGTGAGCAGTAAAGGGCAGCTTAAAAGAGAAATAAAGAAATGCAGACTTACTATCGAGGAAATAGAGCGTAAGAGATCACGTTCACAATCAGCACTGGTTCAGGCAATTCTTTTGCAGGAAGAGCCTAACGAAATGGACGTTGAGTGGTTCAACAAATACACAGGCGAGATAACCGCTTGCAGAAACCACATGATAGAATTGCAGAAAGAGCTTGACTCGATGAAATAATGGAGGTCGCCAAAGTGGCTGAGCATAAAGTGATAGAGAAAGCAGACAGCGAGGAAGAAAAGAAGAAACGCAAACTGCTTATTATAAAAATAATACCAGTTGCAGTGCTGGCATTTATACTTATTGCGGTCAGCTTGGCTTGGTTTACCATTGATAAAGCCCTTGATCTTGATTCATTTGGAATGAAAAGCGTAGATTCGCCATTTGAACTGAAAACAGTAGGCAGTGCCAATGTGCTTAAAGCTGAGATACTTGACAGCAATGACTACTCTAAGGTGTCTGATGGGAGCAACATCACTTCTGACGAGAACAAAAAGATCTACTGGCTTCTTGATGAAGAAAGCGGTATGACGAATGGTATTAATCCTGGTAGTCATGGAAAGCTTACTTTTTATGTTGTCCCGAACCAGTCGGGGGAAATGGAGATACAGTTCAAGTTGAGTATCACAGGGTATGCAGAGAATAAAAACGAAGACGCTGTTTCTTATGAAAAGGTTACTGAAGAAGAAGTAACTAGATTTATGAATGGACATATCATGTTTTTTTGAGAAATATGATGAGAACAATCACACATATTCCGATTTTCTTCATGATGAAACATTCACAAGGACGCTTAAAGATTGTAAAGTAGACGTTCCGCAGGAAGTGAACGTATATTGGGTATGGCCGAACACGCTTGGTCAGATACTAATGAAAAGCACAGATGAAAATCTGACAGAGAAAAATGTGCTGTTTGATGATGACAGTAAAGAACGTTTGAATTTTGCGGAATATATGAAGGGTAATTTAAGCTTGTTCTTGTCAGGTGATGCCGATAAAGAACAAAATAAAAAGGTTATTGAGAATATACTTAATGGTGATAAATACAGCACAGCACAGTTATCATCACTAAGCTCCATGTATAATGACGCTGACGAAAAGATAGGTACAAAGGTGCAATATATCCTTGTTGAACTAAACGTATAGATAAGAATATTAACTTTGCACGGAGGCAGTTGAAAGTGAAAGCTAATAGAAATCAGAAAATTAATAGAATATGCCACAAGCTTTACAGCAAGTATCGCAAGAATGTTATTTCTTTAGTTACCGCTGCCGTATTGCTTGTCACGAGTATGCCGCTTGCAGACATTTCAGGTGTTGTGTCTAAAATGGTATCAACTGTCACCAATGCTATTACGGCTATGGCGGCAGATACATATACTGACATTTCTAATGATATCAAAAATGGCGTTTATACCATACAGAATGCAGAAGATTTTAAAAAGCTTCTTAATGCAGACCCTTCTGTTTATCAGAATATCACTGTATTGTTTTCAAACAACCAATCTCAGTTTAAGGCTTCTGATTTTACAGGAATAGAAAAAGGACTTGGCAATGAAAAGTATCCTTTCAAGGGAACAGTCAAAGCAAATGAGGGTTCAGCTATTAATCTTCCTATTAATTTTGCTCTGTTTGAATATCTTAGTGACAGTGCAAATTTAGATACTATTATTTTTGCTAGACCGGAAGAAAAAAATTCAGCTTTGCTTGCTGAGAATGTTATACACGGCGATGTGGCTTCAGCTAATAAGTGGAAAATAAAAGCTGATCCTGTAGATGATTCAGGTGCTACAATTTATAAATCCTTCACGTCTGTTATAGGAAATATGAAAAATGGAGCAAATGTCGATCTGGATATCACTCTAAGTAATGATGTCCAGGTGGAAGTATCAGGCGGGGATAATGCAGGCCTTGCTTGCGGCACTATGGACGAAAACGCAAGTCTTGCCGTAAGCTTGTCAAGTAGTTCACTTGACGTTTCCGGTAAATCGAACGCAGGTGTATTTGTCGGGAAAATGAGTACTGGTGCAACACTGAACGTTGACAAGTGTGATGTCTTGACAGGCGTAAATGTATCCGCAAACAACGCAGGCGGACTTGTGGGCAGTGCAGAGAATGCAGAAATAAATGTCGGCGAAGGTGTCACCCTTACCATGACCGGAAGCGTTACAGGCTCTGTAACTGCGGGCGGTCTTTTCGGCTCTTATACATACAGTAAAGCCAAAGAAAAGACATTTGACACTTCAAAATTCAGTGGCATGAAAATGGCACTTGCTTGTTCATCAGGAGATACCGCTGACAGTGCGGCTGTTGGTTCTGTTTTCGGACTGCTGACAAATAGTACAGATAGTGCAAAAATTAGTATCACGGGCACCGCTAATGATACTATTACTTCAAACTTCAATGTCACTGTCAGGGCAGGCTTTTATGGTGGTATTGTCGGAAGATATTCTGCCAATGCTCTTAGCTCTGAACTAGCACTAAGTGATATCACTGTAAATGTGACCGGTTCATGCAATGCCCTTGATTTTGGCGGCCTTATTGGTAAGATAGGTGATAACAGCAAGGCTTATGTAAGCGTCAAGAATACCACTATAAGTATTAATAATCCCACATCCTCACAAAATAATTATGGCGGACTTGTGGGTTATGCTGATCAGGCTTTTATTGATGTTGGCGGCAAAGTCACAATTACTGCAAATAATGTTTCTGCAAACCAGAGCGTAGGTGGCATTGTTGGCAAATTTAATAAAAATGGCGTTGTAAGGCTTGGCGGTGAAACAAACCTTTCAGGCTTTTATCCTAAAGACCCTAACAAAAACGGATGTCAGATAGTAGGAAATAGAGGCAATGCTTTGATCTATAGCTTAAGCGGCTGGTCATTTACAAGGACATCTTCAAAAGTCATAGACGATATGGATTGGGGCGGAGTGCTTCGCCTTAACGATTCCGATCTGCTTGAGAGTGCTGACAGTGTTCTGTCTTTTGATGAATCAGGGCATACTGTTACAATAAATGGATTTACTAATAATAGTATAACCATAAGCAATAGGGCAGATTTTGCCCGTGCGGCTTTGATAATGCAGCATGAAAGCAATGATTTTGTTAAGTATAGCGGTGCTAGCAGGGCAGATATGCTTGCGGCAAATATCAGCCTTAGTGCAGATGTTGATATAAGCGACACAGGTCTAACCGGCTTTATGCGTGATAATGGTGAGCATACATTCACAGGCACTCTGAATGGCAATAGTCATAAACTTACCATGACAGTGGGAACAGATAATGATAAGATAGTTTTCCATACTCACAACGGACTTTTTGCAAAGACAAGCGGTGCAAAAATAAGCAATATAAAGCTTGTTTCAAACTTTAATATTGTCGGTGACAATGTTTCTGGCGGTGATGCTTGTTATATTGGTTCTGTGTCTGCATACAACAGCGGAGCTTTGACTATTGACAGCGTGACCGCTGATGTGACCGCATCTCCAAGTGGTGCGTATACTAATTTTGTCGGAGGTCTGGTTGGATATGTTGCTGACGCCACAAGTGAAGTTTCGTTCACTAATTCTGCTGTAACAGCAAATCTTACATACGATAATGGCACAACAAAGGTAGATTGCACTTGTCTTGGCGGAGTTATCGGAATGGTAGGAGCTGTTACATCAAAACCTACAACTGGTATTAAGTTTGATAATGTCACTGTTGGCGGAAATATAACTGACAATCACACAGGTCCTAAATCAGGCAGTGCTAATGCTAGAGTTGGTGGACTTATTGCCGAGATAGGTTCGGATATATCATCATCTCCTAATATTGTGAAAATACAAAGTGTTAGTGTAAATACTCTTAATGTAAAAACTTCCACTAAAATCAGCGGAAGCACAAGCGGTGGGTTTATTGGTCACAACTGGTATAATGTTGAAGTAACGCTGGATAAAATAATTGTATCTAATTCTACTATAACATCTGATAGTAATGAGATAGGTGGTCTTGTACTTTCCACAACAGGTTATTGGAGCATAAAAAAGGTTAGCTTTGACAGTGTGACAGTGAAAGCAACAAAATGTATAAATTTCGGCATGCTTGCCTCAACTCTTTTTGGTAGAGATTATGACTCTTATGGCTTTGACTATTTTAAAGGTGAAAATGTCAATAATTACAGAAGCTCACGAGATGCAACTTATTTTGAACTTACTGAACCTGATGGATATAAGATCTTACAAAATACTACGATAAATATAAGCCCAAGCTATTCGTATTTTGATGAGATAGCTCGTTGTAGTATTTATTATTCTTCTTCAGCTAGTTTTATGTCTAATCGTCAAGCCATAATTTCAATTCCTGCTGTTACAGCGGACGGAGAGCGTTTGCTGTATATGGACGGAAAGAACTGCAATACCTATCAAAATCAAACAACAAATAATGGTGCTGTGTGGAAAAATAATTCTTGGGCAAGATATTATTATAACCTTGATGTATATAAAAACGGTAAAGCCACCACAGGCGGAGCTAAGGCTGTTGAGTGGAGTGCAAAGCTTTTTGCGGCAAATAATATAAAAGCATATATTAATAGCTGTCTCTTATACACATCTGACGCTGCCGACGAACTCTAGGGTGTAGAT
>ENA-OYWZ01001049-OYWZ01001049.1-human-gut-metagenome-genome-assembly--contig:-NODE-1049-length-13273-cov-7.539340_pt1 | contig 13273 bp, 17 predicted proteins | sample MGYA00244841_ERZ653414 | MGnify/ENA primary metagenome ERZ653414 (study PRJEB26926, sample SAMN06164894) | human gut metagenome | biome: ENVO:00009003; feature: ENVO:2100002; material: ENVO:00002003... | reverse complement strand
CCCTAGAGTTCGTCGGCAGCGTCAGATGTGTATAAGAGACAGCCATAAATACATGCTATAAAATTGATAAATTAACATAATCTACCAAATAAGTTTGAAAACTAATTATCCGTACAATTTATGTGATAGAATTTTAATCATATATTATTAATGGAGGATTGTATTTATGGAATATTACCAAAGACTGAGAGATTTAAAGGAGGATTCCGATTTAACACAGGAAGAAGTTTCAGAAATAATCAAGGTATCAACTAATCACTATGGAAAATATGAAAGAGGAAAAACCGATATACCGTTTTCTAAGGTGATAATATTAGCTGACCATTATAATGTTTCCTTGGATTATATAGCCGGAAGAACTAATGACAAAACATTTTGTAAAGGTATATCATCGTCACGCTTTACTGAGAAATTCAGTCGCCTAAATAGTGAAAATAAGGCAAGAATAGATGAAAGAATGTCCCAGATGCTTGAAGTTCAGGAAAAGCAGAAATAAAATGATTTCTAAAACCTAAAACAATATAAAAGACCAATCAGCGCGAACGTGATTGAAAGACATAGTAGTAAGGTGTGTATTGAAATAAGCGGCAGGTATAATCACCTTGCCGCTTTTATCCTTTCCGATTCAGCCATATTAGCGATGTTTTGGCAAATATAGCATATTGTACATCACTATCGGAATGTCGGTCAAATTATAAAACACATATAAACTCATGTTAATATCCAATTATATTTCTTAACATCCGTTATATACCTGATTCAGCTAATTATAATTTTATGAAATATGTTTTAAAATCAAGAAATAAATATTTCCTCTGTACAAACGCAAACAAATGTGCTATAATAAATACAGAACACACGTTTGTAACAGGAGGCGATATTTTGAACAAAAGAATCATTCTTCATTCCGACCTTAATAATTTCTATGCTTCTGTCGAATGTCTTTATCATCCTGAATACAGGGGAAAGCCTCTTGCCGTTCTCGGCGATCCTGAAGCTCGTCATGGAATAGTTCTTGCCAAAAACTATGAAGCTAAAAGCCGCGACGTCAGGACAGGCGATCCCAAGTGGATGGCGGAGCAGAAATGTCCCGGCATAGTTTTTGTTCCTCCTCACTATGAGCTGTATATGAAGCATTCAAGACTCGTCCGCCAGATATATTCAGAATATACCGATCAGGTAGAGCCTTACGGTCTTGACGAATGCTGGCTTGACGTTACAGGCAGCACAAGACTTTTCGGTTCGGGAGAGGAAATTGCGGACAAGATACGAAAACGAGTAAAATCAGAGCTTGGAGTTTCAGTTTCTGTAGGCGTTTCCTTCAACAAGATCTTTGCCAAGCTCGGCTCCGACCTGAAAAAGCCGGATGCTACTACCGTTATTGAATGCGATCGTTTTAAGGAGGTAGTTTGGCCTTTGCTTGTGAAAGAGCTTCTTTATGTAGGCAGAGCGACACATAACAAGCTTAAACGCAGGGGAATATTCACAATAGGCGATCTTGCAAACGCCAACCCAGAAAGCCTTAAATTCTGGCTGGGAAAAATGGGAATCGTTCTGTGGCAGTTTGCAAACGGACTGGACACTTCTCCGGTTTCCAATATCGGAGCTAAATCACTTATCAAGACTGTTGGCAACAGCACGACCGCCCCCAGAGATCTGATCTCCGACGAGGATATAAGGATCATACTGACGGTATTATGCGAAAGCGTATCTGCAAGGCTAAGGGAATACGGATTTATCTGCCGTACCGTTCAGCTCGGAATAAGAGACAACGAGCTTGAATGGATAGAGCGGCAGGGAAAGCTTGAGATACCCAACAGAACGGCTAAGTCGATTTTTGAGCTTTCCTTTGCGCTTTACAAAAAGCACGCCAACGGAAGGCCTGTCCGCAGTCTGAGCGTCAGGGCGTGCGATCTGGAGCCTGTTGACTTTATGCAGCTTTCCCTGCTGCCTGAAGCGAGAAGGCTTGAAAAGCAGGAGGAATTAGAATCGGTTGTGGACGGGCTGAGAAGCAGGTTCGGACATTTCTCGGTGCAAAGGGGAATAATGCTGACCGACAGGAAGCTGTCAGATCTTGATCCGAAGGGCGAGCATATTATTCATCCTATGAGTTTCTTTAACTGAAAACGGAGCAATATTGCATTGTTCCGATAAAATTAAGTATACGGCGCCGATTGGCGCTGTATACTTATTGTTTCTGTTATTTATTAAGAGCAGCTTTTATCATAGCGTCTGACAAGCCAAGATATTTTAATCTTTTTTCTATTCTGCTGAATCTTTTTGACAATTCGGGCAATATACGCTGCCTCTGCCGCCAACGACAATACGGCAAAGTGTTTCCCCGCATTTGGGACAGCAATCCCCATCGTGACCGTAAACCTGTAAAAACGGTGCGTTGCGATAATTCTGTCCTTTACTTTTCAGATAGTCTTCCGGTGTTAGGGCATTTTTTTCAATAAAAAATTGAAGCTGCTTAGGGATTACTACAGCAAGGCGTTTCCATTCCTTTTCATTCAGACTGTTTGCAGGGCGTGCAGGATAAATCCCTGCGGCAAATAAAATCTCATCGGAATAAATGTTGCCGATTCCCGCAACTATACTTTGATCGAGCAGGCGCTCCTTGACTGTCTTTTTCCGCTTTCCCAACCGGGATTGCAGATATGCACCGGTCAAGCTGTCGTCAAACGGCTCAAGCCCCAGTTTGTCTATACCGCTGTATGTATCCGCTTCATCTTTGCGTATCAGCCAAAAACGCCCAAACCGTCGGGTATCGGAAAAACGAAGCTCCGTACCGTTATCCAAATGAAAAATCACATGGGTGTGCTTTTCCTGCGGATAGTCCGTCGGGGTTACAAGCAGACAGCCTGTCATTCTCAAATGGAGAATGATATTGTCCCTACCGTCCGTATGTATAATTAAAAACTTACCTCTGCGCGACACTGACGAGATTTGCTGTCCGATAAGCAGATTACAAAATTCATCGGCAGTTGGGCGGGATATAACTTCAGGTTTCTCTACCGTTATATTCATAATTTTAAGTCCCTTAATCTGAGGTTCAAGCACCCGTTTGATTGTTTCAACCTCCGGTAATTCAGGCATTATTGTTGCCTCCTTTCTTTGCGGACTTTTTTATTTCGGAATGGTAGAAGTAATTGACAATAACAGGCGGTGCGTTGAACGGTCTTGCCATACTATCATCATTGGTTACATAATCAAGTTCAATTTCATATGCATAATGTTTCAGCTCAGTATCCAGCGATACCCAATAGCTGCAGATCGCCTGATAAAGAGGTACAAGCTGCGGGTATTTCTCGGCAATATAATCCATAATAACCGCCTTATATCCGCCCCGCAGATTAAGGTTTTCAAGCCAGATCAGATTGCAATGTTCCTTTGCCTGTTCAATAATCGCCTTCACATCGGTTATTTCCGGAAAAATGGGCGAAATAAAGCAGGTCGTCCGTATTCCGGCATCATGAAATGCTTTCATTGTCTTAAGCCGCCGTTCTATCGACACCGCTTTGTCCATATCGTCCTTAAACTCCTCGTCCAATGTGTTGATTGACCATGAAATACGGGCGTCGGGAAAACTCTTAATCAAATCCAAATCACGCAGAATCAAATCGGATTTAGTCGCAATGCTGAGCTTCGCCCCGCTGCCCTGAAGCTGGAGCAGAAGCGCACGAGTGCGCTCATATATTTTCTCCTGCGGATTGTACGGATCGGTAACTGAGCCTATAAAAAGTTCTTTTCCGGCGTATTTTTGCGGATTCTTAATCTCCGCCCAATATTTCACATCCAAAAAATCTCCCCACGGCTCAAGGTGGTTTGTAAACCGCTTCATAAAGCTGGCATAGCAATATTTACAGGTATGAGTGCAGCCCACATAGGGGTTTACGGAATACTCGCATACAGGTAGATTGGATTTTGATAGTACACTTTTCACTTGTATTTCATTCACAATCGGAGATTCCATATTACCACGCTCCCATATGCAGATGTCCTTCAGGATCAGCGATGTACTGTTCCAAAACAAGTGCATCCTCTTTCGGATGGCCGATTCTGATAAAGCAAGGTGTCATCCAGCCATGAGGTACGCCAAGCTGGTTTAGTACAACATCATGCTCCTTGTTCAGCGGAATACGCAGGGAATATCCCAAGCCCTCATTGATAACAGCGAGCATGATATTTTCTGCGACACACCATGCCGTAGTTAAAGGATTAAGCTTACTTACCCATTCTCCGTTAAGTTTATTACATTTAAACAACGGCACAATCACATAGGGACAGTCCACCAGCATTGTGTATTGCAGGGACATAGCATACGCATACATTTTCTGTCCCAAATTTAGCTTTCTGTTCTCATATCTGCCAATATCAAATTTATCTGCTATATATTTGGCAAAGCTAAAAGCGTTTTCTTTTTCTTCTTTGATGTGGAGAATGATAAACTGCCAGTTGCGGTAATGATCCCACGAAGGAGCTTTCATACCGGCTTCGATGGTTCTTTTGACTGCCTCAAAGTCAACCTCTTTATCCGTCCACTCTCTGCTGGTTTTTCTTTGGTTGATTACTTCATTAAATTCCATTTTTCAATTATCCTTCTTCAAAAACGATTTCTGCCCTCCTTGCTGAATGGTGTCGTCCAGTTTTATCTGCCCAAGCAGCAGCGGGGACTCCGGATCGTGCATTTTGTAATTTTCAAAGGCTTTGCGGGGCGTTTTGTTGGCATAACAGTATTTACAGCCGTTCATACAGGTATCGTATGCGCCGATGTCACGGCTTTCAATACAATGGCACCCATGCCTTGTGCCTTTATGTTTTCTGTCCTTAAACACAATCCCATTCGCACCGCCGAGAATATCCAGCGTCATACAGCCGGAAGACTGAATACCATAACGGGTAAAATCCCCGTTTGTTCCGCAGGTCTGAATGTGGATTCCATACTTTTCGGCAATGGAGCCGAGTCCCTGCGCCAATACTTCCATATCCTCAGCCGATAGCGGAAGCAACTCAGGCATATTTATTTCCAGCTTCCTATACATCTCTACAAAGCTGAAAATACAACGGTCAATATAGGGTGTAAGCGTTTTTGACATATGCTCAAAGGTCTGCAAATGCGTTTCTACCGTGTACTTTTCGGTTAGCAGCACAGGATCATACCGCCATGCCACACGCTGTTTGCCGACTTGCTTTGATAATTCAATAAGCGTTTCCATACTTTCATCAATAGACGGAACACCCGGCTCAATATCCTTGCCATATGCAGTAATGGTATAGTGAAAGTATGTATTGAATTTATCCGTAATCTCATGAAGCCGTGACAGAATGGGTTTGTAATTCTTTGAGCAGAATACCACGCAATCTACCTTGTCGGGTGTCAGCTCATAGCGTGTAACCTTATTTGGAAACAACGGGTTGCGGGAAAGCACATAGCCTTCCGAAAAACGATTCAAGAGCCATTCGCTGTAATATTGGACAGTATCTGTCCGTCCGCCTGTGTTAATAATCATTGTTCATCCTCACTTCCTTTGACAAGCTTTTCAAGATTTCTTGTGAAACGCCTTGAAAGGTCAATAAGCTGTTCCTGTTCTTCCGGTGTGAACATGGACATTGCCGTATCCTCTGCCCATGTGATATGGCGGACAGGCTTTTCGGCAAAGCTGCGCCCCTCGTCAGTCATTTTCACGGTCTTGTTTCGCTTGTCCTCTGTATTTTCCTCCAGCGTCACATACCCGTCTTTTAGCAGACTCTTGACGATAAGGTTTACCGTTTGCTTGGACTCAAAGGTTCTCTTGCAGATTTCTTTCTGAGTAATTCCGTCTTTTTCATAAAACAAAACATTCAATACCAGAAATGTATTCATCAAAATACCATTGTTCTTGGCATATTCATCATACAGCGCAAATTGCTCATCCCTAAATTTGCAGTAGAGAAAAGCATTCTTTCTATCTTCTTTGGTCATTTACATCACCTCACTAATATATAAGTAGTATATTGGTCAATTTATTGATAGTCAATTACTTTACTATTATTATACTCAAACCTTATGTCTTTGTCAAGAAAGTACGCTTTAGTTTTCTAAAAATTCCTACCAATTCATATGTAACAGCCGCAAAAGCGGCTGTTGTTTTAATACGCCGGACAGCCATATCCATAGATAACTCTACTTCCCACCGCATAGCTGCTCAGCTTGCGGGAATCGCCGGGATTGCCCTCAACGGTGTAGACTTGCGGGCTGTATAAACGGTCTGCCATCCGCAGGTGGTATTGAGAACAAATACTGCGGCTTGATACATAGCCGATTGATATAAGTTCGGTTATGAATACAGCGAAAGGAGAAAAAGCGAAAGATGTCAAACTGAAAAGGGCAATTTTCACCGCCGGAACGAGCCTTAACGCTTGCCTGCCACTCGTGACCACAAGCAGCTTTCCACCAAACGATTTTATTTGAGCCATAGGTTATTTTATCAGGCGTAAGCGGAAGGCTTTTGTCTGACCACTTCGATACCAACTCAGAACGCATATCTGCTATTGTTCATATTAAATCCTCGACCTCCTTTGCAAATATATTGTATTGGAAATCGGGGAAACCTTGTAGTTTGCGAATTTAAGCAAAAAATCCCCTTGTAGAATTTTTATTCTTACAAGGGGTACTTTCTGTTCTTAAGTTTTTGGATTCTGCAAACCGGAAGTTGTCAAACAGAACATTCGTATAAGAACATTTTGCTCTGATTATTTTCAGCAACAACTTTATCATAGGACGAATATACTCTTATTTTTGTGAAACCTATGTCCCTTAGATATGATTCCATTTCACCTAATTCGTAAAGGTGAGTTTGAAAATTCATTTCTTCTTGTTGCAATAATTCCGTTCCATTGTATAACTCATAAATACTCGGAATCAGGTGCAGCCTTATATGCCTGTAAGCAAGCAGGACAGAGACAGCGAATATCTCCCTTGTGCTTCTGCGGCTTGTCTACCCACAATCCAACTGCTTTTTTCAATCCATGATTGATTTTACGGAGCAGATACTCGCTGTCAACAAACCCGGTGTACTCTGTAAGCTCCGACTGATTAACCGTTTTCACTTGCTCAAGCATAACCATAGAAGGCTCTTTCAGTCCAAACTTATCTCCTAAGATAATGTGTGAGGGCATATAGCGTTTCTTGATAACCGATGTAAGCGCCGCAACAACCGTAGTCGTGCTTGCCTCGTTGCCCTCGTCGCATTGAACCACAAGAACAGGTCTAACCCCATTCTGAATAGAGCCTTCATTATTTCCGAAGTCGTGCAGATAGATTTCTCCACGCTTAACCGTATCTCTTTGCATAGCATGAACCTCGCTTTTCCAAAATTAAGTGAAAGGGCAATCTCTTATCCGGCTTAAAAAATAACCCTTTCACTAATTTGGAATCAGACAAGAAAATGACACCCTATTTTCTAAAAAACCCTGCAAATGTTTTCTCTATCTTCCTGATAGCCGCAATTAAATGTCTGTCTATTACCTGATGAGACACACCTTCCTCCTTAGCGATTTCCCTTGCACTTTTTTTTGAAATAAACCGTGCTATGAGATACTTATACTGCTTTTCAGTAAGGCTTGACAGAGCCTTGTCCAGCAGTTTCATTTTGAGCTGATAACGCTGTTCCTGATATTCTTCCGTAATCTGCTGTTCCACAAAGTCAGGAACAATAGCCTCTGAATGAAACACTCCTGTAAGCTCATCATCAAATCCAAATGCGTCCTCGTTATTTCTGCTGCGTTTGCGAAATTTATCTTCATTCCGCCTGAACTCATAAAAAGCCTCGCCCTGTTCTGGCGACAATAAAACAAACGGCTCATATCCTTTAATAATGTCTGGGTATTTTTTATGTATTTCTTCTTTGGTAAGTGCTGAAATAATTGCCCATTGTACCTCGCCGGAATATCCTTCGTATTCGTATTTCATACTGATAACCTTACAATCACGCTGAAACTCCTCGTTCAGAACATCATTTTTGTTTTCTGACATTTCCGTAATCTCCTTAAAATTTGAATTTTTGATATAAAAGGTTGAAATCAAAAATTCGGAGATTACGGATACCGCCCTAAAAATGTCTGCCACTCTGATAAAAGGGCATTTGCACAGTTACTTGTAATAAGAAAAGGCTTATCCGGCTTCAGAAAAACGAAATTACCCCAATTTATCCTTCTCTTGTTCCGATTCAGACTACGACATAACAAAAACCCTTTTTTTCTGACAACAAAATGGCACACCTGCTTTTGTGCAAGTGCGCCATTTTGTAGACTATTGATACTTAATAGGGGCTTTGGAAGATAAAAACAAAAACCTGTCGAACAAAAAAATACCGCAATCCCCTGAGAGACTGCGGTATGTACTAATAATCGTTTTTTTCTTTTGGGCGGTATTCCGCCTCTTTTCCATAGTGTCATCTTGTCTCCTTAATGGGGACAAGCCGACGGCATATTTCAGTTTTCCCCTGTTAATTTGTTGATAGGGAAATTATACAGGGGAAAAATTAGATTTCGACAAGATTTTATCAGGATTTTGGCGAGTAATATCGCAAGTTCAGACAATCTGCATTGGAGAATTGTCGCATTAAATCGTACTTTATAAGGAATTGGAAGATTTGCTCAAAGCAGCTCCGTTATCCTGAAAAAAGCAGCAGCCTTTTTCAGACTGCCACTTATGTACTGCCATTGATGTTAAGTATATATCCGACTTCACGGACACTTTCTATTGTAAAGGGCGAATTGGGAATTGTGCTGTATAGCTTCTTGCGGAGATTTCGCATATGTAAACTGATTACCTTGCGCTCATTGCCTGACGAAAATTCTCCCCAAACAACCTCATAAATTTGCTCATATGTAAGCACTCGATTTCGATTAACAACTATAGAAAAGCATATATGCCATAGCACGATACGCCTGCTGTGATTAACCTAAACGTCCATGTCCGTATCGTGCTTTTTTCGGTGCAATGCAACAGCTTTCTTCCCGTTCCTATCATCTGCCCTCAATGTTGTCCAAGATGAGCAGCCATTAGAATCAAGCCCCAATAGGAAGCAAGCATATGAAGTTTTCGAGAGAACACTGCGCCGCTGTTAATCAGGAGAAATTCAAAAACAAATCCCGACATCATAACACCGCTAATTGCAAGAGCAATCATATCTAAGAGCAGTAAAATGTTTATACCCGATATGAAAACACGAGACAGCGTATATTTCCCCTTAAAAAGATTTTTGAACCATGCCGGGTTTAGCATATGGTGTACGACAAAAAGTACGATCATTGCAACGCCAAGCCATTCATGCACCTGCTGCCCCGTAACCATAAATAGCATTAACAAAAGCAATAATACGGTCATAACGGTGTCAACGCTTACTTTAAGCGCTTGCCTTATTCCCATAGCCACACCCACCGCCTTTTACTGCTCGTTTTTTGCATATCCATAGTTAGCCAACCATTCTGTGATTTCCTTTTCAGATGTATCTACATTTTTTTCATAAATGGCAAGACCGTCAAGATAGGTTGTATCAGGGCTGGACACTTTCATCTCTTTGATACTCTGTGCAAAGCCGCTTCCCCCGTGTGTTGTAAACGGAAGAATGGTTTTATCGGAGAAATCATATTGTTCCAGCATTGTGAGAATCAGCATAGGGCAAGAGTAATTCCAACAAGGCCAGCCTAAAATAATGGTGTCATAATCGGATAGGTTATTTAGTTCTGTTTTCAGCTCCGGCCTTGCGTTTGCCGGGTGTTCCGCTTCTGCTCGTGCAACGCAAGCGTCATAATCTTCCGGGTACGGATCGACAGGCTCAAGCCGTATTATATCTGCGCCCGTGTAATCTGCAATCTGCTTGGCCACCTTTTCGGTGTTCCCACTGTATGAAAAATATAAAATTAAAGTTTTCTCCACATCCATTGTTTGCATATTCTGTAACTCTCCTGCGTCGTTTTTTTCCATATTCTCCTGCTTTGCCTGCCCGCAAGCGGTCAATGTAAATAAAATAGCAAATGATAGAATTGCCGCTATTATCCGCTTCATTATCTGTCCTCCTGTTCAATATACTTTATCATCTTTGCCGGAACGCCGCCGATAACAGCGTTTTCCGGCACATCTTTTGAAACCACTGCACCGGCGGCAACAATGGCATTGTCGCCTATGGTAACGCCGGGTAAAATTGTGGCGTGCGAGCCAATCCAGACATTTTTTCCTATATGTATTGGCACAGGAAAATTGTCGGACCGTTGCAAAGGCTTTTGCCCGTGGTTGATTGTTGCCATTACCACATAAGACCCGATGAGTGTTCCGTCACCGATATAAATACCTCCTTGATCTTGAAAATGGCAGCAGCAGTTGATAAAGATATTTTCTCCGATAAATATGTTCTTTCCACATTCCGAATAAAAGGGTGGGAACATTGAAAAAGTATCGGGAACAGGCTTCCCTATCAGCTTTGAAAACAAGCGGCGAATTTTCGCTGCTTCGTGATAACCACTGTTCAGTTCTGCCGTTATCTGCATAGCTTCTTCGGCAAGTCGGTGCATAAAGCTATGCAACTCCGAGCCGCCTGCCGCCATTTTCCCATTCCTTAAACACTCTAACGCCTCTTGTATATTCATAAAAAGTTCCCCGTTTACCTATATGATTTCTCAAAAATACCTGCACAATCTTCGTCATTCAGTTCGCAAGGGTTAGCAAGGAATAAACCGCCCATTGTTTCTCTGGCGTTCACAGCTAAAGTCATACATTCGGATTTTTCAATACCGTAGTCACTCATTTTCAGGTCAGCAACGCCGCAAGCCTCCTGCAAAGCTGCAAGCGCCGTGATGAAGTCCTCCGGCTTATCCGCATTTGAGATTCCCATAGCCTTTGCCATTTTGATAAACTGACTGTCGCAGGCGTGCTTTTCAATGAAATACTCTGCGAATGCCTTTGAAATCATAATCAGTCCCGCACCGTGAGGAAGATTATGGTGGTATGCACTCATAGCGTGTTCCATACTGTGCTGTGCGGTAGTAGAGGTAAGCTGCATAGCAATCCCCGCCATTGTGCTTCCATATGCAATATGCTCTCTCGCTTCAAGGTCGTTCCCGTTTTCCACCGCACGGGGCAGATACTTACAGATATTTTCAATAGCGGAAAGCGCTATCGTCTCGCTTAAAATATTTACACCGTTTGACATCATCACTTCGGTATTGTGAAACAGTGCGTCAAATCCCTGATAGGCTGTGTATTTTGCCGGAACTGTTTTCATAAGCTCCGGATCGACAATCGCAAGCACCGGATTTAAAATCGGATCGCCAAAGCCGATTTTTTCGTGAGTTTCCATATTGGAAATCACACCCCAGCAGTTGACCTCCGAGCCTGTTCCGGCTGTCGTGGTTATGGTAACAATCGGAAGTCCCGGATTTGTCAAAGGCTTACCTTTTCCTGTTCCACCCGAAACATAGTCCCACAAATCCCCGTCATTGGTTGCCATTGCAGAAATCGCCACCGCAGAGTCCAACACAGCGCCGCCGCCAAGTGCAACGATAAAGTCACAGGCGTTTTCCCTCGCAAAGGCTGCGCCTTCCATAATCGCTTCTTTCAAAGGATTTTCCATAATTCCGGCGAAAACCGCTGTCTCAATACCGGCTTTTTTAAGCTGCTCCAAAGTCCGGTCAAGGTATCCGTTTATCTTTGTGGACTTTCCGTTGGAAATCAAGACCATCGCTTTTTTGCCGGGTAACTTCTGATTTCCGAGTTCATTCAGCTTTCCACTTCCGAAAAGTATTCTTGTAGGGTTGTTAAAATCAAATTTCATCATTGCATTTCTCTCCTTTTATATGTTTTTTCGTTGTTGATATAGCAGAAAATCAAGATTGTCAATCTGTTTTTGATTTTCGTGCAGTTTCTGCAAAAGCAGTTTTCGTTGTTTCTCCAAAATGCAAACCTGCTTTTGCGTATCGGGCGCTGAACTTAGATATTCGTCAATCAATTCTTCGCTGCACCCGGAATCCCGCAGGATTTGGTCTGTCGGTGTGATATATTTTGCTGCTTCCAAGTCATCCCTTCCTTTCTGTATTTTATTATACTCACGCTTCGCTCAAATATCAAATACATATATTATATGCGGTTGTATACTTGAAAGGTATGGAAAGATGTGATATAATTACGATAAGACAGATACGAGGAGGATTTTTATGGATATTCGTGTTCTTCAATATTTTCTTGCAGTCGCAAGGGAGGAAAGTATTACAAAAGCGGCAGAGCAGCTTCATATTACGCAGCCGCCGCTATCCCGTCAGTTAATGGACTTGGAAAAGGAACTTGGAAAGCAGTTATTGATTCGTGGAAGTAAAAAAGTTACGCTTACTGAAGATGGTATGCTTCTTCGCAAACGAGCCGAAGAAATGGTTGACTTAATGGAAAAGACGAAGGCGGAGATTACCGCTTCCGACGAAACAATCAGCGGAAATGTTCTCATTGGCGGCGGCGAGACAGAGGCAATCTCTATTCTCGCACAGGCGGCAAAGGATTTGCAGAATGAATACCCTCTGATTCGATACCGGATTTACAGCGGCGATGCGGAACATATTACCGAGTGTCTCGACAAAGGACTCATTGACTTTGGCTTGTTGGTTGAGCCTGTGGATATTACAAAGTATGAGTATCTCCGGCTTCCGGTAAAGGAAACTTGGGGCGTTCTTATGCACAAGGATTGTCCTTTAGCAGAGAAAGAATATATTTGTGCTGAAGATTTGTGGGATAAACCCCTGATTGTTTCCCATCAAACATATGCTGATAGTGAAATGTCCGCTTGGTTCAAAAAGGAACTATCCAGCCTGAATATTGTTATGAATTATGAGTTGATTTATAACGCCTCCCACTTTGTAAAAAAGGGATTTGGATATGCTATCGCCCTTAATAATCTTATCAATACAACAGGAGAAAGCGAACTTTGCTTTAAACCGCTTTACCCCAAATTGGAAGCAGGGCTGTGTGTCGTATGGAAAAAGTATCAGGTATTTTCAAGGGCTTCTGAACAGTTTTTAAGGAATTTACAAATGCTTATCTGAAAATATTTATGTATTAAGCCGCCCATACAGGCGGCTTATCCTTTTAATACGCCGGACAGCCATATCCATAGATAACGCTGCTTCCAACCGCATAACTGTTCAGCTTGCAGCTATCTCCGGAATTGCCCTCGACGGTGTAGACTGTTCTGGATATATACTAAAAAAGTGTACAAGTAAGATATAATAAAAACATCAAAATAAA
>ENA-OYWZ01001046-OYWZ01001046.1-human-gut-metagenome-genome-assembly--contig:-NODE-1046-length-13335-cov-6.968148_pt1 | contig 13335 bp, 17 predicted proteins | sample MGYA00244841_ERZ653414 | MGnify/ENA primary metagenome ERZ653414 (study PRJEB26926, sample SAMN06164894) | human gut metagenome | biome: ENVO:00009003; feature: ENVO:2100002; material: ENVO:00002003... | reverse complement strand
CGAGATTCCTCTACGTCTCGTGGGCTCGGAGATGTGTATAAGAGACAGGTTGCGGTGTAATTTCGTTATGGTTTGGAATGGTTAGAAAGTCTGTTACTGTTCCAATTGTAGCTTCCTGTATCATTTCTGTGTTAGTTTGTCAGATTGTAGCGATGTCTTTTTTTTCGGAACTTTTTCTAATACTTATATTAATATTTATAATAATTTTCGCACTAATAGCAACGTACAATTTAAAGCATAGAGTAAATGTTATGGAAGTATAGTGAACCTATATACAGTTAAATTTTCTTTTTTGGTTTGGCTGTTCAAACCAAAAGGAAGTTTACATATTACAAAGTTCTGAAATATTTCAGAACTTAATAAATGGGGAGGGAGGTGAAGTTATGAAGAACATTACAGTTCGTCGTGCTGTTAAGGTTGAGGCAACAGCATGGTGGATTATCTTCTAAGATAATCCTATAAGTCCAGGCAATGCTAAGTCGAGGATATTTAAAGAATAGCCTCGGCTTAGCGCTTTGTGGTTATCACTGTACGAATTAATGAGGAGGAAGTAAAATGAATACAACATACAATATGCCAAGGGTTAAACCAATCTATCCAGTTTATAGATTGAATGCAAAAGAATTTAGAATTGGTGCACAGCTCGGTATTACAGCTGAATTTGGAGACCCAGAGGGACAGTTGTGGGAATTAACATCACGGCTTAATGGACGTCCTGTTCATGATGTTATTGAGGAGATGACAGGTTTATTTCCGGAACTTACAGAGGATGATATTATTGGTGGTATAAAGCTCTTAGATGATGAAGGTTTTTTAGAGGAAACTCTTTGCAATGAAAATGTTGAGATACCTAAACGTTACTGTCCAAATGTAAATTATTTCAGTAGGTACATAGGAACTAAAGGTAATAGATATACACCTCAGAAACAGATTAGCGAAGCTACAATTCTTCTTTTAGGATTAGGTGGAGGCGGTTCTAACATTTTAACTATGTTATCAGGATTAGGTCCTAAAAAAATAATTATTGTCGATTATGACAACGTTGAGGAAAGTAATTTGGGGCGACAACTCTTATATAAAGAATCTGATATTGGCATTCCTAAAGCTGAGGCAGCGGCAAAAGCCATTGCAGAAATTAATTCTCAGCTTATTATTGAAGCACACAACAAAAAAATTGAAACGCCAGAAGACGTTTTGGAGCTTGTTCCTGGAGTATATCTTGTTATCTGTGCTATCGATGAACCTCCGTTTGTTGCACAGCGTATAGTAAATAAGGCCATTACAAAGGCTAATGTTCCGTGTGTTTTTGGTGCCTCTCAGGTCAGCAGAGGAAGAGTGTTTACAGTAATTCCTGGCAAAACGGGTTGCTTTGATTGTTTGAATTTGCATTATAGTATGAATGATCCCCAGTTCATAGAACAGTTTGTAGCTTTCAGAAATATTAATTTTGCCCCGCCAACTATTGCGTATGCTCCAGCTATTTTTCAGCTTACTGCAGCGATAGTAGATGAAGCCGTGCGTGTTATAACTGGATATGCTGAACCTCGCAGTTTAGGAACACAGTATGAGATTAACTTTGAAGATGGTTCATCATTTGCTCACCCATCTTGGCCTAGATATGCTGACCAATGTCCAACTTGCGGAAACGGAAAGATTGAAGATTGGGAAATATTCCAGTATTACGAAAATAAAAAGTAAGGTGTAAAGCAAAATGCAGGTTGAAACTTTATTAAAGCCAGTATTTTCAAGAAAACTAAAAAACGGCAACTGTGTTTTAGTGGCTACTGATTCGGAACCATTAGTGGTTGATGAAACTTTCGCAGACAGTTTAATTCAAAATAGTGATATAATTGAAAAATGTGATGAGGAAATCATTACAGCATTCAAAGATAGTGGCTTTTTTGCTTCTGAAAATACTGATGTAATATCAATTCCTGAAGAACCCAATAATCTCAAATGGAAGATTTTGAGAAATGGTCTTATAGTTGTTGGAATATTAGCTATAATTACTATTCTGATAACCATTCCATTTATAGGGATACCCACGGGAAATCAGATTGTATCAAATGATTTATCGTTGTTAGAAACAAGCATTTTTATAATAGGTTTCTCGTTATTCACAACTGTGATTCACGAAATAATGCATATGATATACGCAAGAACGTTAAATAAAAAATCTGGTGGATTGAATTTAACATTGAAGAATGCTATAGCGACAGTATCTATGACACATATATGGGTATGGTCGTTAATAGGTAGAATTTCGGCTGTTTCAGCAGGAATTGTATCAGATTTGCTTTTTTTAGCATTACTTTCAGTAGGCAGGCTTTTTTATAATAATTTGCTTATGGTTGTAGCTTCAGCTATCTTATGGTTAAAAATTATTTGGCAGTTTCGTTTTCATAAAAATTGTGATGGTAGTTTAATGGCGATTATGCTTTTGGATAACCCTATGCTTAATGTTAAAAATAGCTCTTCAGACATTTTTTCTTGTAAAAATGAAAGACATATATGGTATATACTAAAAGCAGTTGGAATTTTGATTGATATTGTTATATTTATGTTTTGGCTTGTACCGTTTGCTTTAGATATTTTTAATTACATATTTGATAAGTTCTTGGCTTAAGAATCGGAGGTGTTTTATGGATAATCATAATTTGATTATTAATTCTATAAGCAAGACATATAAAAAAGGAAATGTAAAAGCAAACAGTAATGTTACGGTTACTCTTAAACCTAATGAGATTACAGCATTAATAGGGCATAATGGTGCAGGCAAAACAACATTGTTGAATCAGATTGTTGGTAATGTTAAGCCGGATAGCGGTGATGTTATGTATCAAGGAGTATCATTTGTTAAAGATACCAAAGTTGCTAGAAATTACATTTCCATGATGCCGCAATTCCATGCTCCTCTTACTGGTGTAACATTAAAACAAGCAATAGAAGCAATTTTGCGAATAAGAGGAGTACCGAACAGGTTAATAGACTTACGAGTTAATCAGCTTATGAATGATTTGGATATTGATAAATGGTCAAATCATTCAGGTGAGAAGTTGTCAGGTGGCTTGCAAAGGCTAACATCATTTGCGATGGCTGTTGCATATCCAGCCGAGATAATTTTGCTTGATGAGCCGACTAATGATGTAGATCCAGTCCGCCGCAAGTTGATTTGGCAATATATAAAAAAACTCGCCAAGGAAGGGCATATAGTTTTGGTGGTCACTCACAATTTATTAGAGGTAGAACAATATGCAGATCGGTATGTTTTACTGGATAATGGTAGGCTTATTCTTGACGGTTCGCCATCTGCATTAAATAAAAATCTTGCTTCAAATATGCTGATAGTAAATTTGAACGATTTTTATAATTTGCAGAATTTGCCTGCCTCAATAGAAAGTAAATTCTCTGAGGAAGAAATGCAGATGATTCTAACGTTATCCGCAGAACAAGTTCCAAATGCGGTTAGCTGGGTTTTGCGCTTGATTGATGAAGGAAAAGTATTAAACTATAAACTTACATCTGCATCTTTGGATTTAACATATGGAGGAATGACCGATGAAAAGTGAACTTAATTCATTTACAACTAATACTTCCAGTGGTGTTAAACTTTTAGGAGTGATTAGGTGGAGTCTTGTACGTCATAAATATTTAGTGCCAGCGTTTAGTATGGTACAAGCATTATTTGCGGTAGCGATAGTATGTGGTATGGCATTATTTTTGCCTGAAGTGGACGATACATCGGTTGTATATTTATCTTCTGGAGCGTTAACGTTAGGTATTATAGCTGTAGGATGTGTTTTAGCTCCGCAAATTGTTAGCGAATCGAAACAAAATGGATTGTTCAAATATCAGAGAACACTTCCTGTTTCCAGAACTATAATTCTTTTGGCAGATATTATAATATGGGGCATTGCTTCTTTACCTGGAATTGTAATGGGATGTGTAGCAGCTGTCTTGAGATTTGATATAACCTTAAATATAAATTTCTTTAGCTGCATTATTATTCTTCTTTCTCAATTTGCAATGATTTGTATAGGATTTTGTATTGCATATTGGCTTCCACCTAATGCAGTGGCGTTGGCTACACAAGTGATAATGATTGGTGGATTATTATTTTCACCAATAACATACCCATCAGAAAGGTTACCTGAATGGTCGGAATACATTTATCAGATGCTTCCGTTTGTTCCTGTTAGTGAATTGATTCGTTCAACACTATTTCATGCAGAACCAATTTCTCTTGCTGATTTACTGGTTGTAATCATATGGGGAGCGATGGCATTTGTTCTCTCTTTATGTGCACTAACAAAAAGAGAATAGTTGTAACATTAGTGGTTTTATCTTTCTTTTTGTTGAGAGACAGAAGAAAGATAATTTTTTGAGTTGTAATTTATTAACTAAAATTTTGATGTTAAAGTGTAAAAAGATATTGTGTGGAGGTTGTATTGTGGAAATTAAGCGACCCAAAATGTTTGTTTTAGCTCAAGAAGGAAAGGTACATAAATTGTGGCAAATTTTATTAACTTTTACAATAGTGTTTACAATAGCAGGGACTTTAAAGTCCGTACCTTCATTACTCGTACTATTAACAGATAATAATATGTTAAGTGGTTATTCATTAAGTGATATTGTATCAATATCAACATATTTTCAAGAAAAGCAATCTTATCTATATTCTATACTTTTTGGTACGGTATTCCTAACTATAGTTTCAGTTATTTATTGCCATTTTATCGAAAAACGTTCATTACGTTCAATGGGGTTATGTAAGCAACATATAGTTAGGAGTTATCTTCTAGGTTTATTTATTGGATTTGTAATGTTTAGTATGGTAATAATAATTAATGTTATTACTAGTTCAATGACTTTTGAAATAGAAAAAGATAAATTTAGTTCTTTGACGTGGATATATATTGTGCTTTTTTTTATTCGGATTTATTATACAAGGTGCTAGTGAAGAAATTATTATTCGTGGATATTTGATGACAAGTATAGGAGCTAATTATAGTATTAGAACATCTGTCATAATTAGCTCTGTATTTTTTTCTTTTATACATATTGGTAATTCGGAATTAGCATTGATTTCAATTATTAACTTTACCCTTATGGGAGTCTTTCTAGCATTGTATATAATTTGCTTTGATAATATATGGGGTGCATGTGCAATACATGGAATGTGGAATTTTATTCAAGGAAGTTTATATGGTGTCAATGTTAGTGGTGTAAATATTCCAAATAGTATCTTTAATGCGTATAGTGCTGAAGAAAAAGTATATATAAATGGAGGTGATTTTGGCGCTGAAGGTGGTTTGGCGGTTACTATTGTCATGCTATTATTCCTTATGTTATTGTTGCTTTATATGAGAAAATCAGAAAGAGTAAAAATGGATTGACTAAGAATGGATAAAAATCTATGTTGATATAGTGCTTGAAAAAGGATAGGATATATGGTATAATAATACAAAAAGATGTCGAAAGAAGGGCACTCATGAAAAAAACAAAATCAAAAAGCATATTAGTGATTCAGAAATTTCAAAACTCATAGAAGATAACAGGATTAATGCTGATTATGTTCTTTGTGATTTTAATTTTGTACATAATAGTTTTAATCTTATTGCAAGTTGATTCTGTTTCTGAAACACAGTTGCTTAGTGATAAGTTAATTGTGTTATCAAACGTATTGAAGGATTTTTTCTTGGTTATTATATCAATAATTGGAACTACATTATTAACCTCTACTATTATTGAAAAAAATCAAAAGAACACAACATATACTGAGTTGTTGGCTAATGACATTTTTGCTTCTCCAGAATTTTATTCTAATCTTTCTGACGAAAATAAGCAGAAAATGATAGAAAATCTGGAACGAAATTTTTATGATAGGCATTCGATAAAGCAAGAGCTATACAATGTTTTCCGTCAGAGACTAAATGAAATACAGCAGGATTATTATTACGAGGAATGTAATTTCAATATCAGCTATTTCCCTTGAAGATCTTATTCTGAAAAGGTGATTGTGCGAACCATAAAAATGCGTGCATATTCTGATACTGTTACTGTGTCCAATTTAAAACTGTGTGGGTATTCGCTTAGTCCAGTGAGTGTTGATAAATCTGTTGAAGCTACAGATTTGTTGCCTTTTGAATTTATATCATTAATTATAAATAATAAGAATTATTCTGATAAGGATATTGTTATAACTGAGGACTCTACTATGGATCAACTTTTAAACAAATGTGGTTACGTTGTTTCATATACGGTAAATCTAAAAGAAAGTATTACATTATCTTCATCAGAAGATACGATTATAAGAATGGAATATCGTTCAAGGGTGTCAGATAATGACAATTCTATGAGCTTTAGAGTAGCTGTTCCGTGTAGAAAGTATATTTTAAATTTTATAGCACCTGAGAATTATAAAGTCATTGCTCATGCATTTAGAAGCTTTGATGTTGCTGCTAATTCCTCTAATAGCAAATACGATAATACAATTTCAGTTGAATTTGATAATTGGTTATTACCGGAAAACGGCGTAACGATTTGTTGCATTAATAAGGAGTTGAATTCTGAAGCTGATAAAGAAAAAGAACTGATATGCACATAATGTGAGTGCAGTTACATCTTTTGGTGTAACTGCATTTTTATTAAGTATATTCTCTTGACAACAGCACATAATTATGATAGAATAAAATAAACTTTAGATTTTCATAGAGGAGTCTGTTATGCAGTACATCACAAGAGAGCTTGAACGCAAATTCAAGCAGATGGACGAATTTTTCAAGGTAGTGCTTGTAACAGGTGCAAGACAGGTGGGTAAAACTACAATGCTCAAGCACCTTGCCAAAGGCACGGACAGAACCTATGTTACCCTTGATGATCTTATGGCAAGGGAGCTTGCACAGACCGACCCTGCACTATTTTTTCAGACATACAAGCCGCCCATACTGATTGACGAGGTACAACACGCCCCACAGCTTTTTGAGCGTATCAAGCTGATGTGCGAGAATACTGAGGAAACAGGACAGTTCTGGCTGACTGGCTCACAGCAGTACAGTATGATGAAGCACATCCGTGAAACGCTTGCTGGCAGAATTGGCATACTGGAGCTTTACAGTCTTTCACAGAGAGAAAAGAATGGCGTTCTTTTTGATAAGCCTCTTGATTTTTCTATTGAAACCTTGCAGGAGCGACAGAGTATAACCCCTCCCAATGATATTTCAGAAGTTTTTGAGCATATCTGGCGTGGAGGTATGCCGCAGGTGCAGACCGCCGATGAGGAAATGCGGCAGGAGTATTACAGCTCCTATGTGGACACATACCTTATGCGTGATGTGGCTGAGGTAGGCGGCGTTACAAATTCAGCGAAGTTTATGAAGCTGCTGAGAACCTGTGCGGCTCTTACTGCTGAACAGGTAAATTATGCAACACTGGCTACAGCTGCGGATATATCTGAGCCTACCGCAAAGGATTGGGTAAGAATACTGGAAGGTCTGGGTATAGTTTATCTTTTACAGCCATATTCAAACAATGAGCTGAAACGCCTTGTGAAAACTCCTAAGCTGTATTTCTGCGATACGGGACTTTGTGCGTATCTTTCAATGTGGCTTACAAGAGATACCCTGATGAACGGTGCGGCAAGCGGACATTATTTTGAAAACTATGTGGTGACGGAACTTCTGAAAAATTATGCCTACGGAAAAACCAAGGCTAATCTTAGCTACTATCGTGATTCCAATGCAAAGGAAATTGATGTATTTGTAGAACTGAACGGCTTTATACATCCGCTGGAAATCAAAAAATCCGCTTCTCCGAATCGTAAGGAGGTCAAGAAGTATGAGCTTCTCGACAAGGCTTCCATACCCAGAGGAAACGGCGGTATTGTGTGTATGTGCGACAAGCCTATGCCTATTGATGAGAAAAACGCTTTTATTCCGAGCAATCTGATATAACCCTGAAAATATAATCGGCTACCCATTGTCTGAATTGACACGGGCAGCTGATTTTTTGTTATATACTCTTGTTCTTTTTATTCTGCTGTTCTTCTCGCTCACGCCGCTGCTGTTCCTCTGCTACAAGCCGTGCGATATAATCTCCCTTTGAAATATCATAGTAGGTGTGGTCAATATCTGCGTATACCTCATAAAGCTGTTTGCAGTTCTCAAAGCTGTTTTTGAGAGTTGCAATTTTTTTGTCCGTTTCCCGTGCAACAGCTTTTATACGTTCAAGGTCTGAACGGCTCTTTATATTACTGCCGTGTATAGCCTGTCTGCAAATGTTAAGTTTCAGCTTTTCGCTTAGTGTAAGAGAAGGCTTGTCCGAAAGTTCAAAGTAACGGTCAGCCTGCTGTATAAGGCTGTTCATACTCTCCTGTTTAGCAGTAAGAGCGTTCAGCTCTTGCCTTGCGTTTTCATATTCTGCTTTCAGTTCTTCGATTTTGCCCTCCAGTTCACCTATGGAATGAATATTGTCACGGTTGATGACAGTGAGCTGGGCGGATAACTTGTATACGTCCATATCGTTCTCAGGGGTATATGGCATAGAGCCGATACGCTTTCGCTGAACCTTTTGCCCTGTCCTTGCAAGCACGCTGACTTCATCAATAGCTTTGAGATAGTCGGAGCGTATTGGTGCAGGCTCTCCCGACAACGTAATGTCAGAGCCTACGTCACGCCACAGAATACGGGAGGCAATACTTTCCTCGGTGTAGTCCTCCCCTATTGTTTTTGTTCGCACAAATCTTTGCTGTTCGGGAGCTTTGACAGAAATATATTTGCCACGTTTCACAGAATACCCAGACAGCTCCAACTGATATAGCAGGTCATCAATGTTTTTTGCTGTGGCAATAAGCCTGTCAATTTCAAGCCTGATTTGTTGCTTCCAAGATGTGCCACGCTTCTTATGTTCCCATTCATTGTAAGCAACAGTTTTTCCTTTGCCTTTGCTTTTGTCATAGGGTTGTATGCCGAAAGCAAGGCATACTCTATCAGAATACTCCTTGATTTTGTTAAGCGTTGTTTTGTTGGCATTGAATTTTTCACCTGTCAAAGAGTAGGTGTTTATGATGAAGTGTGAATGGATATGTCCTTTGTCGAGGTGGGTTGCAATAACAATCTGACAATCATCACCGAAAGTCTTTCTTGCGAAAGCCTTTGCAATTCTGTGAGCCTGTTCGGGAGTGATATTGTCTTTCGGGTCGAAAGATTGAATATAGTGGATTGCTTTGACGCTCCCTTTGCCTTTCAACGGCGGGGGAGCGTCAAACCTTTCGCCAGAGTAGTGTTCGTAAACAGTTTTCATAGCGAGATATGCGTCCTCGGCATTGCACATACAATTCAGCGAGGTGGTGTAAAGCAAATCCTCTGTTTTGTCGGGGTTGAGTATATAGGCTATGCTGCGTTTGACGGTAGAGTGGATAGAAACTGATTTAACGTATGGCATATTTCATCGTACTCCTTTTTAAGTGCTTCAATATCCCCTGCGTAAATGCTGTTGATTTCATTGGCTTTCTTAGCAAGCTGATTGATATTGCTGCAGATAATACGCAGAGCATTCATAACAGAGGCAACTTGACTTACATCATAATAAGTAATTTGCCCGTCAAGTGCCATACGCCTTACAAATGTTCCGGTTTTCAATGATAATGAAGCAGCTTTTTCTTCTATCGCTTTCCATTCATCAAGGCTGAATATGACCTCCTTCCGTTTTACTTGTTTGTACTTTCTCATAAAATTGACACCTCCAATTTTTATCGGCGGTCTTAGGTGCAACCTAAAAAAGAGGGGGTAAGCGTAGTAATCAGGCGGCGGCTGATTACTGAAATTCAAGGGGTACGCCTTTGAATTTCAGCGAAACACGAAAGTATACGGTACTTTCTATGGCTTGCTATACATACAAAATAAAAAAAGAATACGGATACTCCGTTTTCTATCATTTTGCCCGTAAGGGCATACTCCCTTATTTTTATTTCTGCTGCGGCGAATAGCAGAAATTTATCCCCTCTCATAAGTACCTACAAATAATTCCGAAAATTTAAGTGTGCCTGAAAAAGTTTGTAGGATGTTTTAAATGAATAGGCGATTAGCCTGCTTCTGATTGTGCAAAATATAGAACTTCAAAAAATATGTAAAATCAGACTTAAAAAAAGTGCCGTTTTTGTAGGTACTTATGAAAGGGTCTGATTTTCAGAATGATACTTCGCCGCATTATTCTGAACCTCGCCAAAAATTCAGCCCCTTTCAAATTAAAAAAATGAAAGGGGTTATTATGCCTGAGAATATTTTTGATGAAATACGCAACAGAGTATCAATAGAGGATGTAGCAAAATTCTACGGCTTGAATATGAGCCACTCCGGTATGGCTTGCTGTCCCTTTCATGATGACAGAACACCAAGTCTGAAAGTTTATGATGACCACTTCTACTGCTTTGGTTGTGGAGCTACGGGAGATTGCACGGGTTTTACTGCAAAGCTTTTTGGGCTTACACAGATTGAAGCTGCTAAGAAAATCAGCTATGATTTTGGATTACACCTTTTTAAAGATGGAATCGCCGTTCCTATCAATAGAATAGTGAAGTCTGAAAATGAATATCGGATGTGGCTGAAAGAAGCAGAACAAACAATTACAGAGTATTTATTTCTTCTGAATAGATGGCGTAAAGTGTATGCGCCTAAAAATCAGACAGAGGAGCTTCATCCGTTGTTTGTGGAATGTCTGCATAAAACCGATTATATGGAATACCTTTATGACTTGATAACAAAAGGTACGCCGGAGGAAAAGAAAGAACTGTTTGATTTAAGTCAAGAGGAAATTGAACAGATAAAGGAACGTGTTGAAAAGTTCGCCGCCAATCAGCGTTCTTTAAAAAGAAAAGCTATATGAAACGGAGGTTATTATATGTTACAGTTTATTGCAGGATTAGTAATCGGAGGCACTGTCGGTTTATTTACAAATGCTTTGCTTGTTGCTGCAAAGAGGGGAGACGAAAATGATTTTTGATGATAAACAGACTTGCTGCTTCATGCACCTTGTTCAGAGGTTTGTGGAGGATAAGAATAATTATCTGCTCCCTGTGAAGCAGTGCATGAATGTTGTGCCTGATAAGGTGTTGCTGGGATACTATGATGATGAATATGTCTATTTTATCCCAAAGATGATAATCGGTATGTGTGATAAGCTGCTCACAGAAAACAACTTGCCGCCTTTCAATATGAAGACAGTTCTGAAACAGCTTTTTGCCCTTAATTATATAAAGGTGCATTGGATAATGAGCAAGGAAGTCAGATACCGTCCGCAGAAGCGTATTGGCTCAACCAAGAGAAGATACATCACCTTTCATCGAAGGGCGTTGCAAAGAATTTTGAACGAAGGGGGCAGACGTAATGGATAAGAACCAATTTATAGACGCAGTTGCAAAGGAGAAGGGTATCAGCCGAGGAAAGGCGTATCGGTCTGTGGAAGCGGTAATGGATACCATACGCATTTTGATTATGCAGGGAGAGAAAATTAAAATCGGAGGGTTCGGTACATTTGATATTGTGACCGACCTCGGAGGTGAGCGTATACCTGTATTTAAAGCGGGCAGGGTGTTGAAGAAGGTTGTCAATGCTTTCGGTAAAGGAGGCGGACAGTAAGTGAATGAACAGCAGAAGCCGCCACAGATTGAACTTACAGTAGAACAGCTCGATGCATTGGCAGCAAGCTTCTATCCTGCTATGCTTGAATTTTTTGCTTCTGACAGGGGTAAGAAAATTTATGCGGAACACCTATCTCGTGAGAGCAAGAAAATCAATGAACATCAATGTTGAGAATCTTGCTTTTCATGCAATTCAGTCATTCAAAAAAGGAGAGGTGACTGCGGAACAAGCTCATGAAATCGGACTTGAAACTATGAAAAGAATGCTTGACGAACAATATGAATTTGTACTCTCAACTCATGTCGATAAAGCCTGCATACATAACCATATAATTATCAATTCCGTCAATTTTCATAACGGTAAAGCATTTTCAACCGAACATGACAGAAAGTTTTCTCCGGCATGGAAAGAATTGAAAAAATACAGTGATGAAATAACTGCCGAACGCGGTCTTTCAGTAATAGAAAATTCTAAAGGAAAGGGCGTTAGTCATTATGAATGGGAGCTTAAACAGACAGGACAGAGTTGGAAGCAGAAGCTTAAAATAATCATTGACGAAACGGTCAAGGCTTCAAAAAGTTTTGATGATTTTCTCGACAAAATGAGAGCGGAAGGCATTGAGGTAAAGTATGAGGATTATGTAAAAAAATCCGGTAAATGTTTAGGCTTTAAAATGCCGGGACAGAAGTATTTTATTTATTTTCAGAAGTTTGGCTGGTATTATGAAGAAGCTCAGCTAAGAAAAAGAATCGAACGTAATATTACCAGAAAATCCGAATACAAGGCAAAGCAGATTACCAATCCTGATAATCGTATCAAAGAATTTTTTAATCTTTATGAAGATAAGTTTAATTCTTTCGGAATGCAGAGATGGGGCAAAATTCAGAATCTGAAAACAGGCTTTAAAACAATAGCTTATCTGAATGAAAACGGCTTTAAAAACGCAGAGGACTTTTTCAGCAAATACGAAAGTCTGAAAGAACGTAAATTACAAAATTCTGAGAAAATAAACGCACTTGAAAGTAAGCTGAAATTTAATAAATACAGGCTGAAATATCTGAAAATTTACAGGCAGTACAAGCCTGTTTCCGAGCAGTATAAAAAGGCTGTTTTTCAGGATAAATATTTCCGAAAGCATGAGGACGAGCTGCTGTTGTTCCAGGAAGCGGTTGAGGAATTAAAGAAGACTGAAAGGTCAAAGGTTCTGCCCAATATTGCAGTATTAAAGAATGAAATTCAAGGTCTGGCAGAACAAAAAAATAAGCTTTGCAGCGATAATAAAACTATCGACGCAAAGCTTCGGGAATATGATTCGGTTAAGAAAAATCTTGAAAAGATTATTGAAGATACTGTATTTAAACAGGATCAGGAACAGCGTGAAATCAAAAATGAAAAACATATGAATAATGATATTCAGATTTAAGGGTGGAAGAATTTAATATGAAGAATAAATGTGAATTTTGCGGTAAAAAATACGGAACATTCTTATCATATTTTAAAATGCATTATAGTTTAACAAAGAAAAGTTTTTGTATTTGTGAAAAATGCAGAAACGAGTATGGAAAAGAAATAAAAAAAATCACTAATGAAGGACTTGGCGAAAAAGAACTTGGTCTATTATATGATCCTCAATTTAATATATATTTTGTAAGTATGTTGATATTATTTATAAACTCACATACCAAGGATGACATTATAC
>ENA-OYWZ01001043-OYWZ01001043.1-human-gut-metagenome-genome-assembly--contig:-NODE-1043-length-13380-cov-6.620413_pt1 | contig 13380 bp, 9 predicted proteins | sample MGYA00244841_ERZ653414 | MGnify/ENA primary metagenome ERZ653414 (study PRJEB26926, sample SAMN06164894) | human gut metagenome | biome: ENVO:00009003; feature: ENVO:2100002; material: ENVO:00002003... | reverse complement strand
GTGTATAAGAGACAGGCCGATGAGCCGCTCCGTGACCAGATCCTCCGGCGTGTCGGCGTACATGTCCATCTCCTCGCGGATGACGCCGCGTTCGTTATCTGCGTCCGTCTCGGAAAAGTTCGATGTGAAGAGCATCTCGGCGAGCAGATCGCCCGCGCGGTCGAGGTGCTCGTCGAGCACGCGCGCATAGTAGCACGTGCCCTCGCGCGTGGTGTAGGCGTTCACCTGGCCGCCGATGGCGTCCATGCGTTCTGCCAGCTCGGAGGCGGAGTGCTGTGCCGTCCCCTTGAAGAGCATATGCTCGATAAAGTGCGCGCTACCGGCCTCGCACGGCGACTCATACCGTGACCCAACGCCGACCCACACGCCGATGGCCGCCGAGCGCACGTGCGGCATGTGCTCGTAGACGATGCGCACGCCGTTCGGCAGCGTCTGTTTTTCGTACATAATGTGCTGTCCCCCCGTGGAAAAGTGGGCGGGGTGTATGCGCACCCCGCCCACACAGTTGTGCCGAAATTACATCAGGCCCTTTTCACGCATCGCGTCCTTGCGGGACAGGTCGATGCGGCCGCGATCGTCGACATTCATGACCTTGACCCAGGTCATGTCGCCGATCTTGAGCACATCCTCGACCTTTTCGGTGCGCTTGAACTCGAGATCCTTGATCTTGACGAGGCCGTCCTTGCCCGGAGCCAGCTCGACCCATGCGCCGAAGTCGCTGCGGATGTTGGAGACCTTGCCGTAGTACAGCTCGCCGACTTCCGGCTCGAAGACGATGTTCTCGATGGTCTTGCGCGCGGCGCGGCAGGCCTCGATGTCCTCGGACGCGATGAAGATGGAGCCGTCGTCCTCGATGTCGATCTTGCAGCCGGTGTCGGCGCAGATCTTCTGGATGACCTTGCCGCCGGAGCCGATGACCTCGCGGATCTTGTCGGGGTTGATCTTCATCTGGATCATCTTCGGGGCGGAATCGGCCAGCTCCTTGCGCGGCTCGGCGATCGCCTTGAGCATGATCTCATCGAGGATCTGGAAGCGGGCCTCGCGTGTCATACGGAACGCTTCCTTGACGATCTCGTGCTTGAGGCCGTCGTTCTTGAGGTCCATCTGGATGGCGGTGATGCCCTGCTTCGTGCCGGCGACCTTGAAGTCCATCTCGCCGTGGAAGTCCTCAACGCCCTGAATGTCGATGAAGGTGGTGAAGTCGTCGCCGTCCTGGATCAGACCGCAGGAGATGCCGGCGACCGGCGCCTTGATGGGCACGCCGGCGTCCATGAGCGCGAGCGTGGAGCCGCAGATGGAGCCCTGCGACGTGGAACCGTTGGACGAGAGCACCTCGGACACCACACGGATGGCATACGGGAACTCCTCGACCGGCGGGATGACGCACTGCAGCGCCTTCTCAACGAGCGCGCCGTGGCCATACTCGCGGCGGTTGGTGCTGCGGGCGGCGCGGGCGTCGCCGGTGGAATACGGCGGCATGTTGTAGTGGTGCATGAAGCGCTTTTCTTCCTCTTCCCAGATGGTGTCGAGCTTCTGGGACATGGACAGCGTGGCGAGCGTGGCGATGGACAGCACCTGCGTCTGGCCGCGGGTGAACAGGCCGGAGCCGTGGACACGGGGCAGCACGCCCACCTCGGCGGACAGGGGACGAATTTCGTTCTTCTGGCGGCCATCCACACGGTGGCCCTCCAGCAGCCATGCTTTGACGATCTTCTTCTGGAACTTGTAGGTGAACTCCTCCAGATACTGATCCATATCCGGATACTCCTCCAGATACTTCTCGTGCCAGTGCTGGATCATCTCGTTCCAGCGGGCCTCACGGACGTTCTTGTCATCGGTGTCCATGGCGGCTTTGGCCTCGTCCATGAAGTCGTGGACGATTTTGTCGAACAGCTCCTGATTGAAGTCGGCGTGGGGATAGTCGAACTTGGGCTTGCCGATCTCGGAGACCATCTGGTTGATGAGGGCCACCTGCTTCTGGTTCTCCTGATGGGCCAGCTCGATGGCACGGTACATGGTGTCGTTATCCACCTGATTGGCGCCGGCCTCGATCATCACTACCTTCTTGCCGGTGGAGACCACGGTGACATCCAGATCGCTGACCTTGCGCTGCTCACTGTTGGGGTTGAGCACCAGCTCACCATCCACCAGACCCACCTTCAGAGCGCCCACAGGGCCGTTCCAGGGAATATCGGAGATGGCCAGAGCGGCGGAGGTGCCGATGAGGGCGGCGATCTCCGGGGAGCAGTCGTGGTCCACGCTCATGACGGTGCACATGACGGACACGTCGTTGCGGAAATCAGAGGGGAACAGGGGACGGATGGGCCGGTCGATGACACGGCTGGTGAGGATGCCCTTCTCACCGGGGCGGCCCTCACGGCGGTTGAAGCTGCCGGGGATGCGGCCCACAGAGTACAGCTTCTCCTCGAAGTCCACGCTCAGGGGGAAGAAGTCGATGCCGTCACGGGGACGGGCGGCGGCGGTGACGCAGCACAGCACGCTGGTCTCGCCATAGGTGACCATGACGGCGGCGTTGGCCAGCTCGGCCAGCTTCCCGACCTCCAGCGTCAGCGGACGGCCCGCCAGCTCCATGGTGTACTTGTGGTAGTTGGGGAATTGGCGCTTGGTGATGATGGTAGACATGGTATAGCTCCTTTTCATTGAATTTTTCCGTATGGGAGCCAAACCATTTAGCACTTGAAACCATGTCGGAGGAGGGATTTTTCAGCATTTTCCGGCACATTTTCAACTGCTAAAGGCTGAAAGCGGCTCCGCATACGGGCGGGGAAATTGTGAAAGAAGGGTGGTGCGCCCTGCACACCACCCTGTTTTCAGCTTACTTACGCAGACCCAGCTTGGCGATGAGGGCACGATAACGCTCGATGTCCTTCTTAGCCAGATAGTCCAGCAGACGACGGCGCTTACCGATCATCATCTGCATACCACGACGGCTGTGGAAGTCGTGGGGATGAACCTTCAGATGGGCGGTGAGCTGGTTGATCCGCTCGGTGAGGATGGCCACCTGGACCTCGGGAGAACCGGTGTCGGTAGCGTGGGTGCGGTTGGCCTCGATGATAGAGGTCTTCTGATCCTTCTGCATCATAGTTGTGTTTCCACCTTTCTTTTAGTTGGCCCGCAGCCTGAGTGCCGGGACGGGTGAAGCGTCCACGGGACTAAGAGCAGGGGCAAGTCCATACGCATCGCAGCGTACTCTGATAAAATACCATAAAATCCTCCGGATGTAAAGAATAAATTCCGAAAAACCGTGGGAAAATCAAAAAATTTTCCGCTGTGGAGGGGACTTTTGCCTCCGACGGCCCACTTTTCCAGCTGCTGGGAAAAGTGGGCCGACGGAGACATAAAGAAAAAGCTACCGGGAACAGCCACCCGCCGGAGACAAGAGATCCCTTCCGGAAAGGATCAGACCGCCGTCACTTCAGTTCGATAGCCCCCACGGGGCAGCTGTCCGCCGCCTCCTGCGCCGCCGCCAGATACTCCTGCGGTACCGGCTCTGTGATGGCCTGCGCCGACTCCCCCGGCAGGATGCTGAACACCTCCGGGCATACGCCGGGACACAGCCCGCACTGGATACAGGTCTCCCGATGGACATATGCGTGCATATTTCTCCCTCCCTTCGCCAAGCAGATCGGGGATATTATGCCCGCAAACCGTGGAAATTAGTAGGATTTTACCCATTTCCCTATTGACACGGGGGTGGTTTCATGCTAACCTAAGTGTACTAACATGAATAGTACACGAGGAAGGAGTGTGCGCTATTGATCCGTCTGGATTATCGGGACGCCCGTCCCATTTATGAACAGGTGAAGGACGGCCTGCGGCGGCTGATGGTCACCGGCGTGCTGGCGCCGGGGGAAAAGCTGCCGTCGGTTCGGAGCCTTGCCATGGATCTGGCCATCAACCCCAACACCATCCAACGGGCCTATGCCCAGCTGGAGATGGAGGGCTACGTCTACTCCGTGGCAGGCCGGGGTACCTTCGTGGCGGAGGGACAGGAGCAGAATCTGGTCCGCCGCCGGGAGGTGGAGGACAAGGTGCGTCCTCTGCTGCAGGAGCTGCGGGAGCTGGGCATGACGGAGGGCGAGTGGATCGCCCTGTGGAGAGGAGGAAACGAGAATGCTTGAGGCAAAAGAGGTGGTCAAGAGCTTTGACGGCTTCCGGGCACTGGACAGCGCCACCCTCACCGTACCCAAGGGGACGGTATATGGGCTGGTTGGCCCCAACGGCGCCGGAAAATCCACCATCATCCGCCACTTTACCGGCGTATACCGCCCCGACAGCGGCCAACTTCTGCTGGAGGGCGCTCCCATTTGGGAGAACACCGACGCCAAGCGGCGCATGGTGGTGATCCCCGATGACTGGTACTATTTCCCGCAGGCGTCCATTGCCGAGATGGCGAAGCTGTACGCCGGGGCGTACCCCTCCTTCTCCTGGGAGCGATACGAGAAGATGAAGCAGGTGTTCCCCCTGAATGACCGCCAGATGCTGCGGCGCATGAGCAAGGGGATGCAGAAGCAGGCGGCCTTCTGGCTGACCATGTGCTGTATGCCGGAGTACCTCATTCTGGATGAGCCGGTGGACGGTCTGGACCCGGTGATGCGGCGGCAGGTGTGGTCCCTGCTGCTGGGGGACGTGGCGGAGCGTGGCACCACGGTGCTGGTATCCAGCCATAACCTGCGGGAGCTGGAGGATGTCTGCGACCATGTGGGCATCATGAATCAGGGTAAGGTGCTGCTGGAGCGGAGCCTGTCGGAGCTGCAGGATACCACGGTGAAGCTGCAGGTGGTGTACCCCGGCGAGGAGCCCCGCCTGCCGGCGGAGCTGCATATCCTGCACCACTCCGCCGTGGGCCGGGTGCATACCTACATCCTCCGGGGCGACCGGGAGAGTATCCTGAACCGGATGCAGATCACCGCTCCCCTGCTGCTGGAGGCCATTCCACTGACGCTGGAGGAGATCTTTATCTATGAGCTGGGAGGTGCTGACTATGCGGTCCGTGACATCGTTCTTTAATCCGGCACTGGCCCGCAGCGATCTGCGCCGCCACTGGCCCATTCTGTTTCTGTATACCGCCATCTGGCTGGTGGCGCTGCCGGTGCAGCTGTATCTGCGGCACATAGCCGAGGGCGCAAGCTACGGGACCCGGACGGTTTCGGAGGTGTGCCAGGGTACCTACAGCATGGGTGTCATCATGGCCTTTTTGTTCGGCGGTGTGCTGGCCATGGCCCTGTATTCCTACCTGATGAACGGCCGGTCCGTGGGATTGATACACAGCCTGCCCCTGAAGCGGCAGACCCTGTTTTTCACCCAGCTGCTGACGGGCTTTGCCATGCTCACCGCCGGGAATCTGCTGGTGGTACTGGTGAGCCTGCTGGTGTGCGGCGAGCCGGGTCCGCTGCTGGTATGGCTGGCGGTAGTGACGCTGGCGGAGATCTTCTTTCTGGCTCTTGGCACGCTGTGCGCCATGCTCACCGGCTGGCTGCTGGCGGTGCCTGTGCTGTATGTGGGGATAAACTTTCTGGTGATGGTAGTCATGCAGCTGATCCACTGGCTGGCTGAGCTGTTCATCTTCGGCTATCAGGGGGATGGCTTCGGCAGCTTCACCCTGTGGTGTACTCCGGTGGTGCAGCTGGTCCGCCGGCTGACGGATCCTCAGGGCGTCGTCGCTGAGTATGTGGGCTATCCCGTCGTCAGCGCTGATGTGAGCCCGCTGGAAAACGGCGGCTGGCAGGCACTGGGGATCTATGCCGCCGTTGCGGTGGCGATCATTGCGCTGGCCTGCCTGCTGTGTATCCGGCGGCGCAGCGAGCTCTCCGGCGATGTGGCGGCCTTCCCGTGGATGCGGCCGGTGCTGCGCTACGGCGTGGGCTGCATAGGCGGTCTGGCGCTGGGCATGATCCTGTATAGCGTGACTTTCGGTCTGGCCCGTTCCAATGATATCCGGGCCTACCTGCCGGGAATGCTGCTGTGCGTGGTGCTGATGACGCTGGTGTGCAGCTTCGGAATGTCCATGCTGCTGGGGAAATCCCTGAAAATTTTCCGCCGCACCTGGAAGGGTACGGTGCTGCTGGCGGCGCTGCTGGCAGCGGTGTGCGTGTGCGTGCGGATGGATGTGGCCGGTGTGGAGCGCCGGGTGCCAAAGACCGACGAGATCGAGAGTGTCACCGCTCAGTGCAGAAACATTCAGCCCTTTACGGCCACCTCCGGGGATACCGAGACCATCGAGGCCATCCGGGCCATCCACCGGGCCATACTGGAGCAGGTGGAGGACGGCGATGTCGATCTGGACGGCACGCTTATAGAGGACGGCCAGTACATCTGGATCCGCCTGAAGTATACCCTCACCGACGGTTCCACGCTGGAGCGGGGCTATAACGTGCCGGTGCGGCGGGCTTCCGCCCTCTACACGGCCATCAACCAGATGATGTCCACGCCGCTGGCGCGGCAGGAGCTGGCGATCTCCGGCACGGCGGATGCGGATTCCGCTCCGCTGGGCGGCAGCATCTACTACGTGGATACCGGCGACGTCCGGAACCTCACGGCGGTGGAGGCCCAGATGCTGTATCAGGCGGCTCAGCAGGACGTGGCCGAGGGCCGGGTGATCAGCGACATCCTGTCGGATACCGGCTACAGCCCCCTGCAGGTGGACATCACCGGCAACGACTGGGATTGTGTGCTGAATCTGGACAATTTCACCGACGATGCCCACACGCTGGAGCTGGTGAACCGCTTCCTGAGCGGCGGCGACGGAGAGAGCGGCGAATAAGCCTTTGGGTCGTGAACGCACCCCTGTCGGCAGCGGCAGGGGTGCGTTTTTCGGAGCCACATTAAAACACCTTATGTTGATTATTAGAAAATTGCATTTTACTTATTGTGTTTTAGGCGTATAATAAAAATGTTGTGCAATGGTACGACCGAACAAATCCAATACAAAGGAGTTTTTCATATGAGCAGAACACTGGGTACGGTGGCACGGGGCGTTCGCACCCCCATTTTCCGTGAGGGTGACAATGTGGTGGAGGGCGTGGTCTCCTCCGTCCTGACGGCACTGAAGGAGAACGGCATCCAGCCCCATGACAAGGATGTGGCGGCTGTCACCGAGTCCGTGGTGGCCCGCTGCCAGGGCAACTATGCCACGGTGGAGCAAATCGCCGCCGACGTGAAGGCCAAGACCGGCGGCAAGACGGTGGGCGTCACCTTCCCCATTCTCAGCCGCAACCGCTTCTCCCTGCTGCTCAGCGGCATCGCCGCCGGTGTGGAGAAGGTGGTGCTGATGCTCAGCTATCCCTCCGACGAGGTGGGCAACCATCTGGTGTCTCTGGATCAGCTGGACGAGGCGGGCATCGACCCGTGGCACGACGTGCTGGATCTGGAGCAGTTCCGGACCGCCTTCGGCAAGGTGATCCATCCCTTCACCGGTGTGGATTATGTGGATTTCTATAAGGGCATCATCGAGGATGCCGGGGCTCAGGCGGAGATCGTATTCGCCAACCGGGTGCAGACGGTGCTGGACTATACCGATACCGTCATCTGCTGCGATATCCACACCCGCCAGCGCAGCAAGCGTCTGCTGAAGAAGGCCGGCGCCCGTGTGGTGCTGGGTCTGGACGATCTGCTGACCGCTCCCGTCAACGGCAGCGGCTATAATCCGCAGTACGGCCTGCTGGGCAGCAATAAGGCCGACGACACCCGTGTCAAGCTCTTCCCCCGTGACGCCGACGTGGTGGCCGAGGCCATCGGCCAGCGGCTCAGCGAGGCCACCGGCAAGCGCATCGAGGCCATGGTCTACGGCGACGGCGCCTTCAAGGATCCCGTGGGCAAGATCTGGGAGCTGGCGGATCCCGTGGTCTCCCCCGGCTATACCGCCGGTCTGGAGGGTACACCCAATGAGCTGAAGCTGAAGTATCTGGCGGACCACGATTTCGGTGATCTGTCCGGCGAGGCGCTGCAGCAGGCGGTGGCACAGAAGATCCGGGAAAAGGACGCCTCCGTCAGTCTGGTGGGCAACATGGTGTCCGAGGGGACGACCCCCCGGCACCTGACGGATCTTATCGGCTCCCTGTGCGACCTGACCAGCGGCTCCGGCGACAAGGGTACCCCTGTCATCTATATTCAGGGCTACTTCGATAACTATACCAACGAATAAGCGCAGGATATCAAAGCAGGCCACGGAAGAAGCTCTTCCGTGGCCTGCTTTTTTCAACAGCTTCATGTTGCTGTTTCCGGCGGCCCACTTTTCCAGCTGCTGAGAAAAGCGGGCCGTCGGGGACACGTTCCTTATGCAATAGGGCCTATTGGCAGAAAATCACCCGCCGGAGGGAAAAACCCAAACACACCTGCCCCCACCGAACAAAAGGGAGCGCTGCGGCATTGCCGCAGCGCTCCCTTTATTTGATTCTGCGAACCGAGATTACTTGTCGTACATCTCAATGAGCTTCAACAGATGCTCATAGCGGTTCTTGGCCTCGTCCTCGTTGCGCTGGAAGAGCACACCGGCACGATCCGGGAACTCGCGGGTCAGGCGGGAGTAGCGAGCCTCGTTCATCAGGAACTCCTGATAGCCGCCGGCGGGCGCCTTGGAATCCATGGAGAAGCGCTGGCCTACCGGAGCAGCAGGATTGAAGCGGAACAGGTTCCAATAGCCGCAGTCCACGGCACGCTTCATTTCCTTCTGGCAGTTCATCATGCCGCCCTTGATGCTGTGCATCTCGCAGGGGCTGTAGCCGATGATCAGGGACGGGCCGTGATAGGCCTCGGCCTCGGTGATGGCCTTGATGGTCTGAGCGGGATTGGCGCCCATAGCCACCTGAGCCACGTACACGTAGCCGTACTGCATGGCGATCTCGGCAAGGCTCTTCTTCTTGACCTCCTTACCGGCAGCGGCGAACTGAGCCACCTGACCGATGTTGGAGGCCTTGGAAGCCTGTCCGCCGGTGTTGGAGTACACCTCGGTATCGAACACGAAAATGTTCACATCCTGCTTGGAGGCGATGACGTGATCCAGACCACCGTAGCCGATGTCGTAGGCCCAGCCGTCGCCGCCGAAGATCCACATGGACTTCTTGGCCAGATACTCCTTCTTGCTCAGCAGGTCAGCGGCGATGGTGCAGGCCTCGCAGTCGCAGAACAGAGCGCCCTTAGCCTTCAGTTCGGCAGCGTGCTCAGCGAACTGAGGCACAGCGGCCAGCTCCTCTACGGTGCAGATGCTGTCCTCCAGAGCCTTGACGAAGGCACGGGCAGCCTCGGCATTGGCCTCGCCGTCCTCCATGGTGTCCAGCCATGCCTGAGCGGCGGCCTTCAGTTCGGGACGAGCCCACTCCACGGCGATCAGCTGGCGGGTCTCCTCGGCCAGATCCTGACGGATCTTGTTCTGGCCGATATACATACCCAGACCGTGCTCGGCGTTATCCTCAAACAGGGAGTTGCACCATGCGGGGCCGTGGCCTTCCTTGTTGGCGCAGTAGGGAGAGGTAGCCGCAGGACCGCCCCAGATGGAGGAGCAGCCGGTGGCGTTAGAGATATACATATGGTCACCGAACAGCTGGGTGACGAGACGGGCATAGCTGGTCTCGGCGCAGCCGGCACAGGAGCCGGAGAACTCCAGCATGGGCTGCTTGAACTGGCTGCCCTTGACGGTGTTGTCCTGCATATCCTTCTTCTCAGACACCTCGGCCACGCAGTAGTTGAACACATCCTGCTGCGCAAGCTCACCCTCCTGAGGAACCATAGACAGGGCGTTCACCGGGCAGACGCCGATGCAGACGCCGCAGCCCATGCAGTCCAGAGGACTGATGGCCATGGTGAACTGATAGGTGCCCTTGCCCTTGCCGGCCTTCACGTCCACGACCTTGGCGGCCTCCGGGGCGTTCTTGGCCTCCTCGGCGGTCAGAGCGAAGGGACGGATGGTGGCGTGGGGGCAGACGTAGGCGCACTGGTTGCACTGGATGCACTTGTTGGCGTCCCAGGTGGGGACGGACACGGCCACACCACGCTTCTCGTAAGCGGAGGCGCCCAGCTCGAACTGACCGTCCACGTGCTCGGCGAAGGCAGAGACGGGCAGGCTGTCGCCGTCCATCTTGCCCACAGGCTCCAGGATCTCCTTGACCATCTTCACCAGCTCCGGCTTACCCTTCAGCTCGCGGGTATCCGGCTCGTCCACGGCGTCGGCCCACTCGGCGGGCACGTCGATCTTCTTATAGGCGGTGGCGCCCAGGTCGATGGCCTTGTAGTTCATATCCACCACATCCTGACCCTTCTTCAGGTAGGAGGCCTTGGCCTTCTCCTTCATGAAGCGGATGGCATCCTCCTCCGGCAGCACCTTGGCCAGAGAGAAGAAAGCGGACTGCAGGATGGTGTTGTTGCGCTTGCCCATACCGATCTCGATGGCCAGATCAATGGCGTTGATGGTATACAGCTGGATGTTATTGCGGGCGATGTAGCGCTTGGCGTCGGCCTTCAGGTGGTGGTTCAGCTCCTCGAAATCCCACTGGCAGTTGATCATGAACACGCCGCCGGGCTTGACGTCGTTGACCATCTTATAGCCCTTGGTGATGTAGGAGGGGTTGTGGCAGGCCACAAAGTCGGCCTTATTGATATAGTACGGAGAGCGGATGGGGTGATCGCCGAAGCGCAGATGGCTGATGGTCACGCCGCCGGTCTTCTTGGAGTCATACTGGAAGTAGGCCTGCACGTACTTGTCGGTGTGGTCGCCGATGATCTTGATGGAGTTCTTGTTGGCGCCCACGGTACCGTCGCCGCCCAGACCCCAGAACTTGCACTCGATGGTGCCGGGGGCGGCGGTGTTGGGACAGTTCTTATCCTCCGGCAGGGACAGGTTCGTCACGTCGTCCACGATGCCGATGGTGAACTGGCGCTTCATCTCGTCACGCTTCAGCTCCTCATACACGGCGAACACGGAGGCGGGAGGCGTATCCTTGCTGCCCAGACCGTAGCGGCCGCCGATGACCTGCACGTCGTTCTTGCCGGCGTTGGCCAGAGCGGTGACTACATCCTGATACAGGGGCTCGCCCATAGCGCCGGGCTCCTTGGTGCGGTCCAGAACGGCCACACGCTTGGCGGTGGCGGGAATAGCGGCCACCAGCTTTTCCGGGGCGAAGGGACGGAACAGACGGACCTTCACCAGACCCACCTTCTCGCCGTGGGCGTTCAGATAGTCAATGACCTCCTCCGCCACGTCGCAGATGGAGCCCATGGCCACGATGACCCGGTCGGCGTCGGGTGCGCCGTAGTAGTTGAACAGCTGGTAGTCGGTACCCAGCTTGGCATTGATCTTGTCCATGTACTTCTCCACCACGGTGGGCAGAGCGGCATAGTACTTGTTGCAGGCCTCACGGTGCTGGAAGTAAATATCCCCGTTCTCGTGGCTGCCCCGCATATGGGGATGCTCCGGGTTCAGGGCGTGAGCACGGAACTCCTTCACGGCGTCCATGTCGCACATATCCTTCAGATCCTCGTAATCCCACACGGCGATCTTCTGGATCTCGTGGCTGGTGCGGAAGCCGTCGAAGAAGTTGATGAAGGGGACCTTGCCCTCCAGAGCGGCCAGATGAGCCACGGGAGACAGATCCATGACCTCCTGCACGTTGCCCTCGCACAGCATGGCAAAGCCGGTCTGGCGGCAGGCCATGACGTCGGAGTGGTCACCGAAGATGTTCAGCGCCTGGGTGGACACAGTACGGGCGGAGACGTGGAACACGGCGGGCAGCTGCTCGGCTGCGATCTTGTACATATTGGGGATCATCAGCAGCAGACCCTGAGAGGCGGTGTAGGTGGTGGTCAGCGCACCTGCGCCCAGAGAGCCGTGAACTGCACCGGCGGCGCCGGCTTCAGACTGCATCTCCACCACCTTGACCTTCGTGCCGAAGATGTTCTTCAGGCCGTTGGCGGACCACTGGTCCACGAAGTCGGCCATGGGGGACGACGGGGTGATGGGGTAGATGGCTGCAACCTCAGAGAACGCATAGGAAACGTGCGCCGCTGCGTTGTTACCATCCATGGATTTCATTTTTCTTTCCATAAATGAACCTCCTTTTTTTGTCAACGTGTTACCGTTTTTTAAGAGAGACCAAACATACCATACAGGATGATTGTAGCACAGTCTTTCCGGGATGTAAATGTGAAAAATGAAAAATTTCCTCGAAATAACACTTTTTTTTCATGGTGCATGAAAATTATCACGGTGGTTCAGACATTTTTCCGGAAATCTTGCCGCCGGAGAGCGATAAAGGGTTTCCTGCCGGAGAAAACTGTGATAAAATAAAGAGAAAACTGCGGAACTTCCGGGAAAGGGTGACGGAGCAATGGTGGTGTCGGTGCGCTCGCTGGGCCTGTCGGGCATCAGCGGATATGAGGTGACGGTGGAGTGCTTCCTGTCGGGAGGGCTCCCGGCCTTCGACGTGGTGGGCCTGCCGGATACCGCCGTGCGGGAAGCTCGTGAGCGGGTCCGGGCGGCGGTCAAGACCTGCGGCGCCCGGTTCCCCGTCAGCCGCATCACGGTGAATCTGGCTCCGGCGAACCAGCGGAAGGAGGGGACGGTCTACGATCTGCCCATCCTGCTGGGGCTGCTGACGGCCTCGGAGGAGCTGCCGCCCCTGCCGGAGGACGCCGCCTTTCTGGGGGAGCTGAGCCTCACCGGCGCCCTGCGCCCGGTGGCGGGGGTGCTGCCCATGGCCCTGTGCGCCGCCCGGTGCGGCATCCGCAAGCTCTATGTCCCGGCCCGGAACGCCGCCGAGGCCACGCTGGCCGACGGTGTCACCGTGTATCCGGTGGAAAATGTCGCCCAGCTGCTGGCGCATCTCCGGGGCGAGACGCCCATCCCGCCGGCGGAGCGGTGGCAGCCCACCGGCGAGACGCTGCCCATGCCGGACTTTTCCGAGGTCATGGGACAGGAGAACGTGAAGCGTGCGCTGGAGATCGCCGCCGCCGGCGGACACAATGTGCTGCTGGTGGGCTCCCCCGGCTCCGGCAAGTCCATGCTGGCCCGGCGGCTGCCCTCCATTCTGCCGGATATGACCCGGCAGGAGTCCCTCCAGACCACGGAGATCTACTCCGTGGCGGGGCTGACGGAGCCCAGCCACCCGCTGGTGACCCATCGTCCCTTCCGCAGCCCCCATCATACCGCCTCCCCGGTGTCCCTGTCCGGCGGCGGCACGGTACCCCGGCCGGGGGAGATCTCTCTGGCCCACAACGGTATCCTGTTTCTGGACGAGCTGCCGGAGTTTGACAAGGCGGCGCTGGAGACCCTGCGCCAGCCCCTGGAGGACGGCGTGGTCACCATCACCCGTGCCTCCGGTTCCCTGACCCCTGTCTCTTATACACATCTCCGAGCCCACGAGACGTAGA
>ENA-OYWZ01001028-OYWZ01001028.1-human-gut-metagenome-genome-assembly--contig:-NODE-1028-length-13442-cov-17.557332_pt1 | contig 13442 bp, 7 predicted proteins | sample MGYA00244841_ERZ653414 | MGnify/ENA primary metagenome ERZ653414 (study PRJEB26926, sample SAMN06164894) | human gut metagenome | biome: ENVO:00009003; feature: ENVO:2100002; material: ENVO:00002003... | reverse complement strand
ATATATTTATGTGTATAAACATATGTATAATTATGTGTATAAAAAAAAGAACACAGCATTTCTGCCATGTTCTTTTTATATTGCATCAATATCAGTTAATTTACCAGATGAGTATGAAGCTTATCGGTAATTGATATTATCTGTTTGCTTGCGTAATCCTTTGCACAATAGAATGATGCTGTTGTTCTCAGATCACATTCGTTCTTATTGTAAGGCTCTATAGGAACTGTTGCTCCTGATACTGTTCTGCTTCCCTTATATGGGATTTCAACTGTATCAACAGTTTTAATGTCATAAGTTCCATCAGCCTTTTTCGGCATATAGGTGTTTGCCGTTGATATATAAGCTGGAATTTTTATTCCATTTGTTATTCCATCTAGCCATTTGTCACCATTTGTTTCATACGCCTTAACACTTGTATCATCCAGATAAAGTGGAACAATGAACGGATAATCTGTTATTCTTGCACAGTCTCCGCTTAATGCAAGTCTGTTGTCCACATAAGCACCATCCACATTTGCAATAGTACCAAGATTCTTTACAGTCTGTCCCTTTGCAACATCAGTCTGTGCTGCTGCCTGAAGTGCAGGTGGGAAGTTTACATCAACGGCTTCTACATATCCATACGTTACAATATGAACTTTACCGGACTGATTGAGTAAGAATGCAGGTCCTTCTGCTGAATGACCGTCTTTGTCTTTTCCATCCTTGCCAATAGCATATGATGCATCTGGTACTTCCTTGTCATCTCTTATGATCTGACTCCACATACTGATGTTTGTAACAATATTGTTCTCCGGGTCAGATGAAGGTGGAGTTACTGACGTTGGTTTATTTGGATCATTGCTTGGCTCTCTGTCCTTATAGACACTTATGTTGCCAGCTTCATCGCAGGCATATACTTTAACCTTAAGCTTTCTGCTTGTGCTAAAATCTTCGTAAAGATTTGGCTTGTTTCCGCTTTCGTCCACTGCGATGTATGTGCCATTATATTTATCACCGGATATGCGATTGCACTTATAAGATTTGGAAATATTTGCATTTTCCATATCAGTCACAACCGCCCAGACATGCTTAACTCCTGAAACAGAATTCTCATTTCCATTATCAGAAATTGTTGCTGTAATTTCTGTTCTCATTCCTTCCGGATTAACTCCTGTCACCATTCCATTACTGTCATAAATCATACTTGTGGTTCCAGCTAAAGGATTCTTAAGTGTGCCGGTCTTTACTATAAAGTTTCCGGTTGGCGCCTTAGTGTCTATCTTGACTGTTATTGCTCTAGTTGTTGTCTTATTACCTGACTTATCTGCAGCAGTACCATTAAACTTTGTAGCTTTGTTTGTGCTAAACGCCTTATTATTGGTTTCTATGGTACTTACATTATCATAGATGTTTGTAAATGACGTTCTTTCATAATACTTAGAACCGTTCTCTGTCAGATTGTAAACCGTGAGACGATCAATTCCGGAGCCTTTGTCGTGTGAGTAAAGATTTATGTATACAGGGTTGTTGAGCCATTGTGTATCCCATGAATCAGTCCATGGGCTGACATTCTTAACGCTGACATCATTCTTATATGTATAAAGAGTGTCTTTATTCCTGTCCTTTGCATAAGCCTTGCCAGAATATACTGTCTGTCCATTTCTGTCAGTTACCTGTAAATAAGTCTCATTTTTATCAGGAGCAGTGTCATCTTTCCATCTTGTATAGATAATAACCTTTCCCTTATCTTTCTCTGTAAGATTACTTACTAACTCTTCATCATCGTATGATGTCTTTTTAGGTTCATATTCGTCCCAGCCATTAAATGTCCATCCTTCAAGAGTATATTTATTCTTTTCCAGAGCTTTTTTCGGATCGTCATACTTAAAATCTGTTGTTGGCATAGTTCCATTAATCTTGCTGTCAGGATTTACACCAGTTGGATATTTAGCATGATATTCTACAGTGTAGGTATTCTGTCTCCACTGGGCATACAGTATGACAGTTGCATTGTTTTCTGATGTAAGGTTCTTAACACTTGCTTTATTTTCATAAGGAGTTCCACTACCGTCTGCCTTTGTGTTCCAGCCTGTGAATGTCCATCCGGTAAGCTTATATTTATTTTCATCCAGATTTTTATTCTTGTCATATGTCATTGGCTGATTGTTCATGGTACCTTTTACATCATTACTTGCCAGAACATACTTATTATTCTGGGCTTTATTTTCTGGATCTGGTTTATTTTTATCAAATACTATTACGTACTCGTTTGGCTTCCACTGTGCATACAATGTAACATCATGAGCATAATTCCAGTTAAACGGCTTGCCAATTCTTCCAGTCCAATCTTCACCGGTACCGTCTGCCTTTGTATTCCAGCCGTTAAAAGTATAACCAGTCTTTTTAAATCCCTCATTGTTCCTTGTTGTATAAGGGCTGTCATATGTAGCTGTATCGGATTTCATTGTTCCGGTACCACTGTTTGCATCATAGCTTACAGTATATGTATTTGGAGTCCAGTGTGCATACAATATTGCATTGCCAGCATAATGCCATTTGCTGTCTTTCCAGTATGTTCCATCGTTTCTGCATTTACCAGTCTTATCATATATCTGTGCTCCATTGTTCTTTGTGGTATACCAGCCTTCAAAGGTATAGCCGGTTCTCTGCGGATTTAGATTTCCTACATCATTAAACGTTGTTTTGTCATACGTTGGTGATAATGTTGCAACTGTATTTGCTTTTCCGTCTTCAAGAGCTCCGCCGTCCAGATATCCGCCATTTGCATCCAGCGTAAGGGTATAATTATTAGCTTTCCAGTGTGCATATACCGTAACATTGGATTCCTTAATCCATTTACTGTCTTTCCAGTGAATTCCATTGTTGCTGCAATTACCCTGAGCATTATATACCTGAATTTCTCCGTCTGAACCATCTTCATTCTTAACTTTTTCATACCATCCAATGAAAGTATAACCCGTTTTTACAGGATTTAATGATGAAACATTATTATTATCCTCATGGTTATATTTCACTGTTCGCTGAGCAGTCGTTACAGATTTATTATTATCTGTAATATTTCCACTGTTTGCATCAAATGTTACAGTAAATGTTCTTGGAATATAATACACTTTAATAGGATTTTCCTTTGGTATATTTCCGGTAACTGTAAATGAGTTTACATTTCCAAATCCCGGAACATCTATCTTATCAAGCTTATATCCTGTAAGATTACATTTCTTAAGATCAAGACCTTTAACTGTGTATTGTTCATTATAGTAAGCATTTTCTGCAAAGGTATCATACAATACACCGTCAACATAACGTTCTGTAACTATCTTATACTGTAATCTGTCATAATAAACATCAACTGTTGTATTCTTTGTTACAATAAAGCCGTTAGCAGCATTTTCTCCTGTAGCAGAATCTACCATCTTTGAATAGCTGTAACCGCTAGGAATTATTGTTGTTTTTGGTGTATATAATGTGTTTTCTTCTACAGTATCTGTAACTCTTTTACTGGTATCTTCTTTATAAGAAGTTTCTCCATCCTGAAAATGATGTTTAACTGTTACAGTATAGGATTTCTTAGGATTAGGATCAGGTCCCGGTTTACTGTTAGAGTATGCATAAAGTGTTACATCATTACAAGGCATCGTAAACTTATAAGAAGCTTCTTCTGACACTAAAGTTTCATCTTCATACTCCCAGTCAACGAACTCATAATCATCGTTAAGTTCTGCTCCTATGGCTACCTCTTGGCCATACGTTTTATCCTGAGTCCATGTGTTATCAACATTTGTATCACCAGCACCAGTAAGCTTTTTAAATCCTTTGTCGCCATCTGCAATCTTAAGAGTAAGCTTATAAGAATTTCTGCTGTAGTAGTAATTTACAACAGTACTTCCATCGCCATTAATCTTAACACTGATAATTCCATCATCCTTTGATTCAGGTGTCTGGTTTGAGCCTGTGCACGATTTATCTTTATTAAGAGTAAATCCTGTACTGTCAAAAATAGTCTTATCTGTTGTTGGAAGAATCTTTTCAATAGAATCGGTTTTTGCTCTTCTCGTTTCATTTGTAACATACTGATAATTACCATTTAAATCTTCCTTATAGTAATTAATCGTATAATTTACATCCAGTGCTTCCCACTGCGCAAACACTGTAGTGCTGTGAGTTTCCAGATATGTTATATTGGTGTTAGCTGGCCATTCCCTGCCCCATGTTCCGTCAGCATTCTTTTCTCTCCATCCAGTAAGTTTATATCCTGTCCGATAAAAAGAAGTATTGTCAGCAGCTCTTACATGATAAGCAGTATTATATGATACACCATCACTGATTGTCTCTTTGCCAGTAGGTGTTTTGCCACCATTACCAATGTAATGGAAACTATACTGATTTTTTGACCACTTAGCATATACTGTGGTTTCACCTTTACCGTTTACATTGGACTTTCCTGTTTTGTTACTACTTTCTTCATGAAAATAAGTAGGAGTTGTTGTAACCATACCATCTTCATTTACTACAAGATCGCCTTGGCCATTAAGCCGTGTATAGTAACCGCCGAATGTATAACCAGTTTTCTGTGGTGTTTTGATACTGCATACAGATGAACCGTCAAGAGTTGTGTCTGTATATGTAATCTTTGCCCAGCCATTGCCTGAATTGGTTCCGTTAGACATCTGACCTTCTGTTACACCACCTATATAGCCTGAACCGCCACCGGCTCCTCCGTTTTCGACTGTACTGCCACCGCCATACCAGCCGCCGCCTCCTCCTGAACCATAATTTATATAATCACTGTTTGCGTAACTGGTATATCTTTGTCCGGCTCCGCCTTGGCCAAATGAACCGCTTTCGCCGGCTTTTGTCCAATCATAATTCCTACCATACAAATTAGTAGGTTTTGCGTGTATTTTTCCTGCAGTGCCACCTGAGGTTTGTGTTCCGCCGCCTGCTTTTACATCCATATAAAAAGTTGTGGCTTGATTAAATTGTGCTCCTGAACTACCTGTAGTTCCACCACCGGCACCTCCGGCGCTCTTGTTTGTCCAATCAGAACCTGAACCGCCGCCTCCTCCGGCAACAATTAATACGTCACTTCTATATGCGTTATAGTTTTTCAGTTCACCTCTTGCCGTTAAAGCAATATGTGTAGCACCACCGCCTCCGGCACCAAAAGGTCCTGATCCGCCACCGCCGTTATAAGCACCTGTTGTCTGTCCGTATACTCCAGCGGCTCCAACATATATGTTGACAGTCTGACCTTTTTTAAGTTTTACTTTTCCAGATGAATAGCCGCCCTTTCCGCCATCAGTATCGTTTTCTCCACATCCCTGAGCGCCCGCAACTTCAAGTAGATATTCTCCGTCAGCTGGAGCTGTAAAGGTCTGAACTGATCCAGTATAATTATAGTACTTTTCTACAACATTATATTGACCAAGTTCTTTTGCGTTATATGAAACAGTGGCATATCCATTGCCTGAGTTTGTGCCTGTAGTCATTGCTCCATCAGTTACACCGCCAATGTAGCTGGAACCGCCAAGACCACCTGGCATTATACAGTTTCCGTGCATAAAACCACCGCCGTAGTAGCCGCCACCACCATTATTATAACCTAGATTGTAATCTTTAGCATTATGATTAATGCTAATAAAGCCCCAAGCACTTCCAGAATTTTCATTTCCAATGTAAACGTATGAGTCTTTTTCAACTCCTGTAATATCACTCTCATGAATTTTGTAATATGATCTGTATTTTTCCGGAGTAGTATAATTATAACTTTTTGATTGTGTAGCACCTTTTGTATTAGTAGTTCCAATTTCTTTTACATGGCTGCCAAACTGACAAATGTATTTTACATTACTCGGATTTTCTCCTCCTGTGCCGCCATCAACCGCTACGTTATTAGGGTCCCATCCATATTCTGTAGCGCCACCACCGGCTCCGGCAACGATAATTCGATCCTCTAAAGAGTCACCATTCCTTCTAATGTCCGTTGCGCCACCACCAGCTGCACAGGAACCCCCGATTATATCATGAACAGCCCATCCAGAAGATCCATTAAACGAACTGTTATATCCTGTAGGTTTGTTTCCAACATAAATTCTAAGGGTATCTCCCTTTTTAAGTTTTATTTTTCCTGTGGACTCTCCGCCATATCCACCTTTACCGCTTTTTAAGTCTCCACCCTGAGCACCTGCAACAGTTAAAGTATATTCGCCATCAGCAGGTGCAATAAAGTACTGTACGTTTCCAGTATAGTCATATCTTATTGTGGCAATGCCGGTATTTACATCATAATCCCCCATGGTCGTATAATTAAATTCATTATACTTTTCATAAAATGCAGCTGTACCTTTGTCAATATCAGCTCCCTGATTGTCAAGTTTAATCTTGTAATCCTTTGGCACCCACTTGGCAAAAATTGTGGAATTAGCCGCAAATTTGGTGTTTACATCATTAATGGTTCCATCGGCGTTGATAATTTCTTCGCCATGAGATGTCTTGTAATCATTCTGTTCAGTCCAGTAACCATCAAAAATATAATTGTCTTTCTGAGGAATATCTATCTTTCCATTCGGAAAAGTATTTGCAGCTTTACTGTCACGGAAAAAACCTACAGTATATTTTTCGTAAACATGTGTAGTTCCTGACTTGGTTGCACCCTGATTGTCAAGAGTAATGTCATAAATATTCGGAATCCAATATGCATACACATATTTGCCTTCATCATCAAAAGCATTATTTTTGGCTACAATGTTTCCATTCTCGTCTATATACTTAGTTCCTTTGCCATATTTTTCAGTATAGTAGCCGTTAAATTTCATACCTGTCTTTTTAGGAACAATTACATTTGATATGCTACCACTTCCATCAGCATAGTCTCCAGCAAAGTCTTTTCCATAAATTTTGTTACTATACCAGCCATAATCATATTTTTCATAAATATATGGTGTTCCGTCTGATGTGGCATATTGGTCATCAAGTATAAGCATATACACATTTGGTTTCCACTGAGCATACATGTTTATTGTTGCTCCATTTGTGCTTGTAAGATTCTTTATATATGAGCCATTTGAATAATCAGTACCTTTATCATTAGCCTGTGAATCCCAGTATCTGAAACTCCATCCTTTGATGCTATAACCGTTTTTGCTGAGATTTGGTGTATACCCTGCTGATTTTATTTCATTATTATAAGAATGAGTTGAATTAGTCATAATTCCTGACACATCATGACTTGCCTTATCCGGTTTATTCTTATTATATGAAACATAATATGTAATTGGTGTCCAATGCGCAGTCAGTACTGTATCAGCATCAGTTCCAAAAGATGATCCCGGATAATAAGTGCCACCATCGCTTCCATCCCAGTAATTAAAGATATATCCTGTTTTGGTAGGTTTTTGAGATGAAAGGGTTAAAACGTAACCATAAGTCTTGATCTGATTTCCCGGTGCACCTGTTCCACCATTTGCATTGTAAGAAATAGTATATGTCTGAGGTTTTCCGTAAGCGGTATAGCTTAAATCACTTGTAACTTTAACACCAAATGAGCTTGAACTGCTGCTACTGTTTGACCAGTAATTAAAATCATATCCTGTAGAGCATGTTGCACTGATTGTCGCCCAAGCGCCGTAAACATAAGTACCTCCTCCCGATACACCAGCGATGCCAGTGCCGGAATAAACATATACATTTCTATATAGTCCTTCAGGAGATTTATTGTAATAATGTCTTAAGTCATCAGGATGTCCCCAGCCTCTAGCTTTTGAAATACCTGCAAATGTATCATATACTTCGCCTGTTGTATTGCCCCAGTCATCAACAGTACCGTTAGGTGTATTTGACTTTGCAGGTACTATACTCATTACAGCATCAAAATATAATGTACCGGAACCACTATTGATGGCAGCCTGATTGCTGAAACGATTTCTGAGATCATTAAAGTTTATATAATATAAATTATATTCTGTGCCGCCTGAAGTGTTTGTCGCACACCTTGTAAGATAGTTGCCACCTAATTTACAGTAAACCGATTCCTGATAGTTTCCGTTCAGATACAAACTTGCTTTCCAGCCAATAGTCCTGTATCTGACATGATTAGCAACTGCTTTTGTTCCAGCTGAACCAAAATACAATCGCGGTTGTCCACTTACTACAGAAAATATACATCTGTCACCATATGTATTGTAGTAATCGGCAGCATTGTCCCATGTTCCCGCCTTTACGTCAGTTTTTGTGCCTATAATAAATGCCATTGCAAACATAAATACAGGCAGTAATACATTTAAGATTTTTCTTTTGGTAATCTTCATCATGACGATTTCTCCTTAATATTATAGAATATCAACCTTTTATCAGGCTGCTAAATTAGTTCTATTTACTATTTATAAACTTGGATTTTGTAAAATTACGGAAATATATATCCGCTAAGTCGTAAACAAAACGCTCTATAATATATATGGATTTCGATAAATAACAGGAAAACATCTGTTAACAATTTGAAATGGCCAAATTATTTGGACAACAAAAAAAAAGAGCCCCTCTTTTACGAAGGACTCTTTAAAACGTCTGTTTTTACTGAGATATACTAAAGTTTGTCTTATATGCAACTCTTGCATCACCATTCATTTCGCCGGTTGTATACATCTTACCATAGTAATAATATGGAGTGCCTGCAACAACACCATTTAATGTGTAATTTTGGCCATTATCAACAAGTATTCGAGAATCTTTGCAACTATCTGAATATCCAATGCTATATCCTCTACTTATCAGATAATTGCCAGCTTCATTTTCAGCATCAGCTCCGCTGCATCCGCCACTAAGCCATTTCTGTACAATACCATCAATATGTGACTTTTCTTCAGCAGTAATACCGTGAGCAACTGAACCATCATACAATGTTTCAGCTACACCTGCTTTAGGATTTGCCGGCTGACTTGCTGAACCACCGCCATTAGATGATGACTGTGAACTAGAAGAACTGCCTGCTGATGAACCACTTCCTGATGAAGAATTTTTCTTTGAGTTTTTATTCTTTCTGCTTGAGCCTTTATTGCTCTTATTGTCAGAAGTTCCTGCATTGCTATTATCTGTATCACCAGAATTATCAGAAGACTCTTCTGCTGGAGCGTTTACAGTAATATTGCTGACAGCGCTATTGTGCAAACCATTGCTATCAACAACAGTATATGCTGCCTGATATGTTCCAGCTACACCTGTGTTTACTGCAGAACTATCTACCTGCACTGAGCTTGTTATATCAGCGCCTTTGCCATCAGTTGCTGTGACACCAGCCATATAGTCAATGGTATCGCCTACAGTAATAGTCTTATCAGTAACTCCATTTATGGCAGGTGGATTGATAACAGAAATCTTTACAGGCACTTTTGTCTCGTTACCGGCATTGTCTGTAACAACAATATTGTTGTCATAATCTCCTGCTGTAACATATGTAATCTCATCATTGCTTGAAAGATTTACGTCACCTACAGAAATTGCCTGTGCTTCTGTTGATTCTGCTGTTTCTGTAGACTCAGTGGTCTCTGTTCCCTGAGCATTGTTTGCCTCAGGCTTTGTTTCAAACTCTGCCTTTATATTGCCTGATGCCTCAGTAACTTTAGCCAGACAATCTGTTACATGAACCGCTGTTCCTGTCTGCACTGTAATGCTCTCCTTGGCTGTTGCTTCCGGTGCCACTGTGTCCTTAATCTTAACAGTTATCTTGTACTCCTTCTTGTCGTAAGTAAGAGTTGCATCATACTTGCCCTCTTTGTAAAAGTTTACTTTCTTGGTGTCAACTTTTACATCCTTTGCCTTGTCTTTGCTGATATCCAGTATATCTGTTACCTTGATGCCGTCTTCCTTGCCAAGTTCTACTGTTACAGACTTTGAAAGCTGTTTAGGTCCTCCACAGGCCGTAAGTGTTGTAATTGTCATTGCTGCTATGAATGCAGCTGCTGTTCGTTTCTTCATGTGTTTATGCTCCTTTTTAATAAAATATATATGTAATCCTATATATTGTGTTTACTATTAGTTCTTACATATATATAGTATTCCACTATTTTATTTTGTCCAAAGCGAAATGGAATTTTTGTGCATTTTATTATAGCACGTTTAGAGATAGGAGTATAGACCTATTCGAGGAGAAATTTATAATATGTTTATGTGTATATTTATATGTATATTTATGGTTAGTTTTATATGTATGTCAGTTAAAAAATAAATACCGCAAAGATTTTTTGTCTCTGCGGTATTATCATCAATTTTTTAAACTGCCCACTCTCCCGTTCACAATCAACCATAAAGCTTTTGTTTTAAAGCTTCCTGTAACAGCTGAGAAAAATTAATACCAGCTTTTTCTGCATCGACATTCAAACGGTATGGTATAGTGCAATTCTTTTTAACTGTACGATTTTCATATTTATTTCTATAGTCAGTTATATCAATATCTACAAGTGTTAAAATATCATCATCCTGCACTTGAAAATATTGTGAATATGGTTCTGGGACTGTTACGTTATTAGCTTCAAGCTGTAAAATATTAAGTCCAATTGCATCTCTGGCCATAGCAATCGCATCTGCAATATCTTTTCCTTCAGTATTGATAGTAAAATCAGGTACTGTGACGAAATATCCGTCACCGTTTTTAGATAGAATTACCGGATATACTAATATATTTGTTCCCATAATATTCCTCCAAATGTCTTTTTCTTCTTTTTCCTGTTTAGCCTATAATCAATATTTTTCTTCTGCACTCTCGCTACCAATATCAAACAGTCCATTCTCCAGATTAGCCATACCTTTTTTGGCAAAATTATATTCTTTTCCGTCTTTCTGGACTGCCATTTTAATGGTTTCTTCTTTGTCATACTTTATATCAGACTCACATATTTGCTTTATCTGTTTGCTCATCAGTATAACCCTGTCATTGTAGTCCATGCTGCCTGCTTCCACTGCAGTCATCTTAGATATTGCTTTGTCAAATTTATCCATTGCTGGCTTGAATATGTTTGCCTTTTTGCAGGTAACTGTTACAGAATAAATATCTTCAGTAGTCTGACTTACGTCTGTTACAGTAAAATCAGCTTTACTGTAAGCTGCTTCCACTGCACTCTTATAGGCCTTCTTTGCTTTATCAGACATTTTATTATCATCACCTAATGCTGACTGGAGAGCTGTAACTTCTTCTTTAATGTATTTGTCATGCAGCTTTTGGCATTCATCTTTATCCATGTCAGACACCTTTGTTAATGCTTTTGTATCATTATGATATATATTTTCAAGATACCCGGCAACACATTCCTTTGTAGTTGGTTTGTAAATGCAGCCTGTAAGTAGCAGTCCTGCTGACAGAAATACTGCTGCAGTAAATAGTTTACGTTTTTTCATTTATACACTTCCTTTATGCAGATTTTGGCATAACGTTATATTCAAGCAGATCCCATGGTGAAACTTTAAGCACCTGAGCAAGTATTCCAACACATGTAAGATCTGGCAGGTTGTGTCCATTCTCCCATTTTGTTATTGAACTTGGTGCAATGCTTGTTGCTTTTGCTAACCCTCTTACTGTATATCCCTTTGCAAGTCTTACTTTTTTGCCAACGTATTTAATAGTGCCTGACTGTATACCGGCAGGCAGTGGTCTTCTAGTTACTTTCATTTTGTATTTGTAATGCTCCTTTATGCAAATTATTCCCTTTATATGTCTATATTAATGTATCCAACTGATATTAATAACAATATGCCGATAATACATGGATATAAGAATGACAATAATGCTATTACTGTTAATCCTTTATACGATTTTCTGGTACCAGACGCTTTTTCTACTTTTTTATAGTACAATCCAAAACCGGTAATCAATATAATTGTCAACACCCATACTGCTGAAGTCAACTACCCACCACCTAAAGGTAGCGAGCTTGTAACTATCCAGTGGTGAACGTTTGCAACAAATTGTTACGAAACTCCCACCTTTCTTGCACAGCAGATGCCATGCTGATGTTACATCACGGGACGGTTGACAGCGCCCCTTACAGAAGAGATTTACTCAACTGTAACTGCATCCGGTACTAAGTAATTAATTCCCATGCGATGCAGATTCATTGCTCCGATGCGGTCATCATTAGATGTGTATCCACAGCATTTGCATTTGAACACGTGTTTCTTTTTATCACGATTCGCTTTCTCGGTATGTCCGCATTTTGGACAAGCCTGAGATGTATATGCCGGATTCACTTTGATAACAGCACACTGATTACGTTCAGCTTTATAAGTCAGTTTAAGCTCTAAGTCATAGAATGCCCAGTTGACACTTACGTAACGATGCTTTAACTTTACACGTTCTGTAGCAGAACGGATGCCTGTCAAATCTTCCAGTACGAAGAGAGTGTGCTTCGGATTATTTTCAACGAGTGCCTTACTGACGCAGTGATTGATATCCTGCATCCAACGGTTTTCTCGCTGACCGACAGCTTTTAATCTTCGACGCGCGGAAGGTGTGTGACGCATCTGGAGCTCTTTACGAAGCTTTACGTAATTTGCACGCTTCTGTTTGATTTCGCGTCCACTCACAAATTCAGAATGTGTGTGACTGTCGTAAGTCGCAACGACAAAGTTGATACCACGGTCAATACCTACGACATTGCAGATATCAGACATATCGCAGTCATCAATCTCACGAGTCACTGAAATATGCAAGAAATACCTGTTATGCTTATGTATAAGTTTTGCTGTACCGAATTTATAAGTATCAACATCAAAGTATTGCCGCATCTGTTCATCATGATAATCGAACTTCAGACGTCCATGTAACGTATTGACAGAGAACTGATGATTATTCAAAGAATAGTCACGATTCCATACCAGGTCATAGCATGGCTTTCTGAAAACAGATTGAATCCACTTGTGTTCCTGTTCAAGAACTGCTTTGTAGCGTGCAATTACGGTTTTTAGAACTGACTGAGCCATCTGAGACTTCAATCCGAACTGCTCCCGTAATGGACGATACAGATGCGTATTTAACGATGCCTGCTTCAAATCATGAGTATCAAAGATGTAGCCTGATACATAATTACAGGCGTCACGATAGACAGCCATCGTTTCATCAAGTGCAGATTTATCCTGCTCTGAAACAATAATCTGAAATTTTGCTGTGGTTGTCTGTAACATGTGGTATCACCTCTTTTCACTAATTCTATAATATTCAAAACTTTCAATTTGTCCAAAATAATACGAAAATAATTTCATGTTGCCACATGACGCTGTATTCTGCTCATTATGACGTTTTGAACAGTTCTGCGATAAAATATTCGTAAAAAGTATTTCAGACACTAATATGGGCATTCTACAACTCGTTCTTTTGTTTGGATTTTGTGCGAATTGATTTTATACCTGTCTCTTATACACATCTCCGAGCCCACGAGACGTAGAGGAATCTC
>ENA-OYWZ01001024-OYWZ01001024.1-human-gut-metagenome-genome-assembly--contig:-NODE-1024-length-13522-cov-4.180961_pt1 | contig 13522 bp, 10 predicted proteins | sample MGYA00244841_ERZ653414 | MGnify/ENA primary metagenome ERZ653414 (study PRJEB26926, sample SAMN06164894) | human gut metagenome | biome: ENVO:00009003; feature: ENVO:2100002; material: ENVO:00002003... | reverse complement strand
GAGTTCGTCGGCAGCGTCAGATGTGTATAAGAGACAGAAAGAGGCATTTGAGGATTTCGTGACCTCTGCAGGCGGACACATCTTTTTGTCCGATTACGAGGAGGGTGGATGCATTTCCAAAGAGGATTTTAAGGACAATCTTTCACAGGAGGCGCAGTTTGCCTTTCAGGATGGTCTGACGGAAGTATTTTATGACAAAAACCCGGATTTATATGAGACAGCCTTTGCTATTTTTGAGGAGGCACAGATGTCTGGAAATCAGGATGTAAATGTGGCAGTTACGTTTCATGAAACATTTAACCGCCTGTATGCAGAGTTTTTAGATCGTTTATTTGAAGAGAAAGGCAGTATATGGCAACGTTAGGAATTCCACAGAATACCATAGAGGTTTTACAGAAATATAATTTTAATTTTCAGAAGAAGTTTGGACAGAACTTTCTGATCGATACGCATGTGCTTGAGAAGATCATTGAGGAGTCCGGAATCACAAAGGATGATTTTGTTTTGGAGATCGGACCTGGAATCGGCACAATGACGCAGTATCTCTGCGAGAATGCAAGAGAAGTGGCGGCAGTGGAGATTGATAAAAATCTGATCCCGATCCTGGCAGACACACTCAGCGCATACGACAATGTGGAAGTCATCAATGATGATATTTTAAAAGTAGATATTAATAAGCTGGCAGAGGAAAAAAACGGAGGAAAGCCGATCAAAGTTGTGGCGAATCTTCCATATTATATCACGACACCGATCATTATGGGATTATTTGAAAGCCATGTGCCGATCGACAGCATTACGATCATGGTGCAGAAAGAAGTGGCAGACCGTATGCAGGTGGGACCGGGAACGAAAGAATATGGGGCACTCTCCCTTGCAGTGCAGTATTATGCGAAACCGCAGGTTGTTCTTACAGTTCCGGCAAGTTGTTTTATGCCGCGTCCAAATGTTGATTCTGCAGTGATAAAACTTGAAAGATACAAAGAACCACCGGTAAAAGCTGATAATGAAAAATTAATGTTTGGTATAATAAGAGCTTCTTTTAACCAGAGAAGAAAAACACTGGCGAACGGATTGTCGAATGCGCCGCAGGTACATCTTTCCAAGGAAGAGATACAGGAGTGTATCGCAGAACTTGGAGAACCGCTTACCATCCGGGGGGAGGCGCTCACGTTAGAGCAGTTTGCAGCTCTTTCCAATATTATTGGAAACAGACAGAAAAAATAAAGCAAAATTAAGGAGGAGATTATGGACGAAAATCAGAACATGAACAATGGACAACAGACTTACGGGGATCAGCAGTATAACAACGGACAGCAGACCTATGGCAATCAGCAGTATAACAATGGACAGCAGACTTACGGGGATCAGCAGTATAATGGAGGACAGCAGACCTATGGCAATCCGCAGTACAGCCAGAATAACTGGACACCACAGGAGCAGCATGGTCCGGTTTCAGATATTTTCTGCTATCTGTTACTGATCGTAATGCCGCTGCGTGAGATCATCAGCATGGTTGCGACATCATCTGTATTTCAGGCAATGACTTATGACAGCATTATGGATGGCAGCTATATGAATGTGATGTACAATGGAAGTTATGTGATATTTTCTCTGCTTAATTATGCATTGCTTGCGGCATTCATTATTTTTGTTGTCATCGACATTGTAAAGATCAACAAGCAGAATTATAAAATACTTGGACTGATCCTGTTTGCAATCTTTTTAAAGCCTGGTTATTATGTATGGCGGGCACATCTTTTAAAACGCAAAATGGCGTTTCCAATCGTGTATACCGTACTTTATGCACTGCTGATCATGGCAGAGATCGGATTTGTAATGATGCAGGCATTTAGTCTGGTAATGAATGTGATGTAAAAAATCTGAATGAGAAGTCTCTCTGTTTCATATATTAAATGGACAGGGAGATTTTTTTATGGGAAAAAGACGAAGAAAACGTGCAGGTTTTTGGCTGAAAGGAATATGTCTGATATTACTGGTGCCGGTTTTTATCACAACACTGATGCAGCGAATGCGCCTGGAAAACCTCATTTATGGAAAGGAAGGGGCGCAGGAAGTACTGAACACAATAGACAGTGTAGAGGGTATGGAGAGGGAAGTCCGGGAGCATCAGGAAAATAAAAAAGATATCTTATCAGGACAGGCAGAGACACAAAGTGGAGACAGTAAGGATGAGGATGAAGAAACTGAGATGAAGGTCTTGCAGATCGTGGCGCAGGAGATCGGGATTGATAAATCAGCGGAAACGATCAAAGCACAATGTGTGATCGCCAGAACGAATCTGTATGATGCCATGCAGGCGGGGACGAAGGAACCGGAGAGCATGCCGCCGGATCAGCAGCAGGAGCTTTGGGGAGAAAATTTTGATAAAAATTATCAGAAACTGAAATCCTGTGTGGAAGCGACGGCGGGGGAGACACTCTTATATAACAGAACTTACATATATGCGGCATATCATGCGATCAGCAGTGGGCGGACACGCAGCATGTCAGAGTTATATGAAGATGCAGACATGCCATATCTTGTTACGGCAGAATGTCATGCGGACACCACGGCGGAAGGTTATCTTTTCGTGTTTTATTATGAAAAAGAAGAATATCTGGAAAAGTGCAGGACTGCATATCCAGATGCAGAGCTGACAGAACCGGCACAGATTGAAATCGTAAGCCGCGATGCGGCAGAGTATGTGACAAAAATCAAAGTTGCGGGGGAAACATACGATGGAGAGCAGTTCCGCCATGCATTAGAGCTTCCATCTGCCTGTTTTACGATTACGGAAATGGACGATCATGTGCGCATCGTGGCAAGGGGCATGGGGCATGGATTTGGATTAAGCCAGAATACAGCAGAGGAACTTGCAAAAGAGGGATATGGCTATCGGGAGATCCTTGCTTATTTTTATGAGGGAGCAGTGATCGGGCAGGCCGGAAATTTATAGGAAAGAAATAAAAAAACAATCGTATAAACCATCCGGGATGTGGCAACACTATGGTTAAAAATAAATAATGGATGGTGAGAAATAATGAAAAAGAAAGGTTTTTTTGGGTACAGACAATATGTGATCGCAGGGCTGCTGATTGCTTTAGCGGCAGTTGGAACGACTGCGATATACAGCAGCAGACAGGAAAAGGAACGGGAGCAGATGGAAGCCGAGCTTGCAGAAGAAATGCAGAAACAGGCAGACGATATTGCAGCTGAGGAGAATTCGGAGCAGTCTGCCGAGGCATCTGCACTGGTTCCTCCAAAACAGTCTTTAAATGAAATGGAGAATGAACTGGATGATCCTGCCGTAACGGCGGAACTTGCAGAAGAAAATAATGCAGCGGAAACGGAAGAAACAGAAGCAGTACAGAGTGTTCAGACGACAGGCAAGGCACAGACACTTCATTTTTCGGAGGAGCTGCTCTGGCCGATGGAGGGAAACGTGATCATCAATTACAGTATGGATTCCACAGTTTATTTCCCGACGCTTGACCAGTATAAATATAATCCGGCAGTGATCATTGCAGGTGAGGTCAATGATAAAGTCTATGCAGTTGCCAAAGGCCAGATTAAGAGTATTGAAAATGATGAGGTGACAGGCTGTACAGTTACGGTCGATCTGGGTGATGGCTATGAGGCAGTTTACGGACAGTTAAAGGAACTGAATTTTGCAAAGGGAGATTATGTGGAGGCCGGACATGTATTAGGATATGTTGGAGAACCGACGAAATACTTCACGGTAGAGGGAAGCAATCTGTATTTTGAACTTGACAAAGATGGCACACCTGTGGATCCGGTAGCATATTTCGAATAAAAGAAAAAGCATTCTTCCTTGAATAAGACACAGTTCTATTTTATAATAAAAGACGGTATTCTTTTTATGGAGAAAACCTTAGAAGTGAATGTCTGGTGTGGAATGAGAGGAGGCAGTGCACATGGAATACGACGGATATGATGAAGTTGTCCGCGCATGGATACAGGGAGTGTACGACAGCCGGGGAAACGATGCAAAACGGACATTGAAGTTGTGTTATGATATTGAACAGTATGCAATGAAAAAAAATGATCCAAAGCTGCTTGGATTTGCATACTATTACAGCGCAGAGACTTATTATCTGTTAAATGAAAGTGAAAAGTTTTTTTTCTGCATCAGCAAAGGCGTATCTTATCTGAATGAATCAAATCAGTGGGAGCTTGTGGCGCGTGCATATAATCTGATGGCAATTACGGCGATCAATCGGGGAAATGAGCCGATCGCACTTGACTATTATCTGACCGGATTGAATTTCTGTACGAAATATCAGTTAAAACAGGAAGAAACCATGATAGATATAAATCTTGGAAATTTATATTTATCCTGTGGACAATATTTAGAGGCACAGAGATATTTTGAAAATTGTGGACAGCATGTAAAGGATTTTGTGAAAGATGATAAAAATTACCGCCTGATCACCTGTGTTTATATAGGAATGGGAACCGGTTTTTTGTATCGCGATATGCCGGAGCGTGCAGCACATTATGCAGAGCTTGTCTCGGATGAGTGCGCGGGCCGTATTGATGGCATTGAACTGCTCAGTTTTCGCTGTTTTAAGGCACAGGTATGCCATGCAACCGGAAAGACGGCGGCGCGTGATGAATGCATCCGGTTGATTTGTGAGGAGATCAATGCAGATATTCCGATCATGGATATTTTTAGTGATCTTTATGAATTCAGCCAGCTTTTGCTTGAAATCGGAAATGATGATGCTCTTTTGCGGGTAATGGAAATTTTAGAGCCATTGACATGGCAGTCAAAGATCGTCAATCTTCAGAGGCAGATTATTTCCCTGAAAATTAAGTTTTACCGTATGCATAAGGATAATGATGCATATTTAGAGGCTGCGGGGCAGTATTACGAGTTGTCCGAGATCATGGAAAAAGAAAAACAGGCGATGATCGCAAATATGCTTGATGTGCGGGAATCTTTAGAGCGGGCGAACAAAAAAAGGCGCGAGATGGAAGAAGCAAATATCCGGCTTCTGGAAAAGTCAGAGACGGATGCACTGACGCGCCTGGCAAACCGGTTCCGCCTTAATGATTATCTGGATCAGGTATTTGAGAAAGCATTATCAGAGCAGACGCCGCTTGCCATGGAGATCCTGGATATCGATTATTTTAAGCAGTATAATGATAACTACGGACATCAGGCAGGGGATGAGTGCATTAAGCGGATCGCAAAGCAGCTTGAGCTGATGCAGAATGATATGATATTCTGTGCGAGATATGGAGGGGATGAGTTTATCATTCTCTATCAGAATATGACGGAGGAAGCGGTCAGACATGCGGCGGAGGGATTGCGGCAGCGGATCATTGATCTTGGAATCCAACATGCATATTCTAAGGCAATGCCTATCGTGACAATCTCACAGGGAATCTGTTATGATATTCCGAAAGATGATACAAAGAGCTGGGATTTTCTGCATGCGGCAGATGCGATGCTTTATCAGGTTAAGAAAAAATCCAGAAATGATCTTGCACTGGGACACTTAGCAGATGTGAGTGACAAATAAAACAGGAAACATTTTATGAATGCGGCATAGAATATAACAGATAGAAACAAAAATCCGCAATCGAGTTTTTCACACGGAAAACCGGAAGTAAAAAGTGATGCAGTAGAATGGATAATATACATGATTGTCGATTGCTTTTAAATAAGAAGTAACACCCAGACCAAAAGTCGGCAACGATTTTTGTCGAAAGATGAGGTTTGGGGTACATAATTCCCGAAAATCCGCAGTTGATGCGAACTGTTGCGCGGGGGAATTTCTTGACAAAAGTACGGGCACCGTGTTATCATTCAGACTGTTGCGCTTATGGGGGCTGTTGATCAGCCCCTTGTTTTACGCGCGCCAATGGCGCACGTTTCTATGGAAAGGAAATATATGGAAACAGTTAGATTCGATCAGTTAGATTTATATCCGCAGGTATTGCGTGCGATAGCAGAAATGGGATTTGAAGAGGCAACACCGATCCAGAGTCAGGCAATTCCGGTTGTGATGTCCGGTGTGGATGTCATTGGACAGGCACAGACAGGAACCGGAAAGACGGCATCATTTGGAATCCCGGTACTGCATAAAGTAGATCCGAATAATAAAAAAACACAGGTTATCATCTTATCACCGACAAGAGAGCTTGCCATCCAGGTGGCGGATGAGATCCGTAAACTTGCAAAATATATGCACGGTGTAAAGATCCTTCCGGTGTACGGCGGACAGGAGATCAGCCGTCAGATCAAGGCATTGAAGGGTGGGGCACAGATTATTATCGGTACACCGGGACGTGTTATGGATCATCTGCGCAGAAAGACGATCCGCTGTGAGGCAGTGAACACGATCGTACTTGATGAGGCAGACGAGATGTTAAACATGGGATTCCGTGAGGATATTGAGACGATCTTAGAGTATATCCCGGAGGAAGGACGTCAGACGGTGTTATTTTCTGCGACCATGCCAAAGCCGATCTTAGATATCACGAAGAAATACCAGCACGATGCCGTGACGATCAAAGTGGTAAAAAAAGAGCTGACCGTTCCGAATATTGAGCAGTATTACTATGATGTAAAGAGAAAAGACAAGATCGAAGTTTTGACCAGACTTCTTGATTATTATAATCCGAAACTCTCTCTGGTGTTCTGTAACACAAAACGCATGGTGGACGAACTGACTGAGGAACTGCAGGGACGCGGTTATTTTGCAGAGGGACTGCACGGAGATATGAAGCAGACACAGCGTGACCGTGTGATGCGCGGTTTCCGTACCGGAAAAACAGAGATCCTGATCGCAACTGATGTTGCAGCGAGAGGTATCGATGTGGATGATGTGGAAGCGGTATTCAATTATGATATTCCACAGGATGACGAATATTATGTTCATCGTATCGGAAGAACCGGACGTGCCGGAAGAACCGGACGTGCGTTTACTTTCGTCAAAGGCAAAGAAGTATATAAATTAAAAGATATCATGCGTTACTGCAAGACCAAGATCGTTGCAATGCCAATCCCGTCCACGGATGATGTGGCACAGATCAAGGCTGAGAAGGTCATGGAAGAAATCGGAAGAATTATCGACGAGGAAAATTTAAAAGATACGATCGATATCATCGAAAAGCAGATCAATGAATCCGATTATACCGCAATGGATATTGCTGCAGCATTCTTAAAACAGGCGTTGGGACAGATCAATCTTGACAATGACAGAGAGGACTCTTTTGATTTTGACAATACCGGAGCTGAAGAGGGCATGGTGCGTCTGTTTATCAACATCGGTAAAAAAGACCGCGTGAAACCGGGCGATATCTTAGGTGCGGTTGCAGGCGAATCCGGCATGCCGGGTAAACTTGTCGGAGCCATTGATATGTATGATAAATACACATTCGTGGAAGTGCCGAGAGAATACGGAAAAGAAGTTTTAGAAGCCATGAAAAATGCAAAGATCAAAGGCCGCTCCGTCAATATGGAACCGGCAAACCAGAAATAAAAGAGCAGTAAAAAATCCCGTGTGAGTATGATTTTTAAAATCAGTCTCATACGGGATTTTTTTGTAATGTTACTGTCCGATCTTGCTCACGATACTCCGGTTGATCTTCATTAAGAAAAATGCAGTTGCACCCACAGATACCAGTTCAGCGATCGGGAATGCCCACCATACCAGATTGACATTGCCGGACTGTGCTAACAGGTATGCTGCCGGAAGCAGGATCACCAACTGCCTTGCAATGGAAATGCACATACTGTAGACTGCTTTTCCAAGTGCCTGGAAAATACTACTGCAGGAGATTCCAAAGCCGGCAAGCAGGAAACTTAAACTGATGATACGCAGCGCAGGGACACCGATGGAGAGCATTGTGTCGGAAGCCTGAAACATGGAGAGAAGCTGCTTTGGAAAGAGCTGGAATAAAAGCAGGCCGACTGCCATGATGCTGACTGCGTAGGCAACGCAGTGTTTTAAAGTTTTTGTGACACGCTCTTTGTTTCTGGCACCGTAGTTGTATGCCATAACCGGGATGACACCGTTGTTTAAACCAAAAGCCGGCATAAATACGAAGCTCTGCAGTTTAAAGTAAACGCCGAACACTGCGGTTGCCGTGGAGGAAAACGCGATCAGGATACGGTTCATACCGTAGTTCATCACGGAACCGATCGCCTGCATTACAATAGAAGGAACACCGATCACATAAATCTGTCCGATAATATTTTTGTCCGGGCGGAAATGGTGCAGGTCAATCTGTACTTCCTTATTTTTTGTGTGGTTTAAAACAACTGCCAGAATACCGGCAATCATCTGTCCGATGACGGTTGCAGCAGCAGCACCGGAAATGCCCATTTTCGGGAGACCAAACAGACCAAAGATGAGAACCGGATCGAGAGCGATATTGATGATCGCACCGACACCCTGTGTATACATGGTATAAATGGTTTTTCCGGTTGCCTGCAGCATACGCTCAAACATAAGCTGCGTAAAAATACCGAAAGAAAGACAGCAGCAGATCGTCAGATACTGTTTTCCATAAACGATGATCTCTTCAATATCTGTCTGGCTGCGGAAAAACGGTTCTGCAAAAAACAGACCGACGATCAGAAAGAGCAGATAGCTGACAAGAATTAAAAATACAGCATTTTCTGCGACCTTATTTACTTTTTCGGTATCCTTTTCTCCCAGGGAGCGCGCTAAAAGCGCATTTACGCCGACGGCAGTTCCAACACCGACAGCAATCATAAGATTCTGGATCGGGAAAGCCATAGACACTGCGGTCAGGGCATTTTCGCTGATCATGGCAACAAAAATACTGTCGACAATATTATAGAGCGCCTGAACGAGCATGGAGATCATGATCGGCAGGGACATTGAGATAATGAGTTTGTCAATCGGCATGACGCCCATTTTATTTTCTTCCATAAATCCTCCTTTGTTTAACCTTTGTGTAAAAAATTCCATAATTTACTCCCGGAAAATAAAAACTTCCGGGAGCACTACCTTCCTATATTAGCATTCCTTTTATCCGAATACAAGGTACAACTTCATCAAATCTTAATGTTTTGACTGATTGGAAATTCATAATTATTCCGTTACAATAAAAGCATGATCATAAAGAGACAGGTTTATGTAAAAATCTATCGAAAACCTGTGGAAAAGGGGAAAACATGTACAGTATACTGGTGTGCGATGATGAGAAAGACATTGTTTCAGCATTAAAAATCTATCTGATGGCGGACGGTTATCAGGTATTTGAAGCATATAACGGAAAAGAGGCACTTGAGGTGTTAAAGGAACATGATATCCATCTGGTACTGATGGATATCATGATGCCGGAGATGGATGGGATTGCAGCGATGGTGAAAATCCGTGAGACGAGCAATGTTCCGGTTATTTTACTGACAGCAAAAAGTGAGGATACGGATAAAGTGTTAGGGCTGACCGTCGGGGCGGACGATTATATCACCAAACCGTTTAATCCGATTGAAGTGCAGGCGCGCGTCAAATCACAGCTCAGACGCTATATGCAGCTCGGAGGCGGAGCCATCAGAAAAGATGTTCTCTCGATCGGCGGAATCGAACTTGACGACCGCAGCAAAGAGGTGTCGCTTGACGGCGAAAAGATTTCTCTGACACGCACGGAATACGATATTTTAAAACTTCTGATGGAGCATCCCGGAGAGGTGTTTTCCCCGAACCAGATTTACGAACAGGTATGGCAGGATAATCCCTACGGAACGGAGAATACGGTGGCGGTACATATCAGGCATCTGCGGGAAAAAGTGGAGTATAACCCGGCAGAACCGCGGTATTTGAAAGTTGTGTGGGGACGCGGTTATAAAATGGAAGGACAGGTGTGAGAAAAGTGAAAAATTGGAGAGGATCGACAGCGGCAAAGATCATTGCCTGGATCGCGCTCAGTGCCAGTGCACTGTGTTTTGTGTTCAGCGCGGTGGGTGTGATCTTTATGTTTGATGAAGGAATCTATAGAAATTCAAAGGATGAAACAAGAAAGCAGTGGTTTGAAAATGTTTCCTATGAATATGGTCTGTCCGCGGTGGATGATGTAAGGCGGGAACAGCCGGCAGGTTCTGTAGAAAGCAAATATTTTAAATATGGTATTATCAAAGCAGACAGCCTCGATGGGATTGACCTGAATAATGAAAAATCATATGCGGAACGCAACTTTTCGGATAAGATCAGTCTGGAAGACGTGTATACAAACAGTGTGGAATTATCGGACGAAGATCAGATTGTATACACAAATGGAAATTTCCTGACCGGCGGCGGTGTGCAGCTCATGTATTCCGGGGATAATTCGTGGGTGAGCGTTTATGCGGACCGGGTCTGCTATGATGAGGCAAAAGGTGTTTTTGTTTATCTGGCGGGAAATGAGTATTATCCGGTGCAGAAGGTTGAGACGGACATAGACGGATATGGAAGCGCAGTTTTTACTTATGATACCGAGAAAAAAATGTATCTGTTTGAACACACAGATGAGACGTTGACCGATGCTGCTTCTGCGGAAGGAACGGTTACAGATGTGGCATTGAGCGATGCTGCGGACGGGAATACAGTAGCAGAATCAACGGAAGAACCATTGACTGATGCTGCGGACGGGGATACAGTAGCAGAATCAACCGAAGAGCCACTGACGGATGTCACAGACAGCGGCATGGATGATATTGCAAATGGAGAATACGTCACGTTTGACATGTTTGATGGCACGCGCATGGATGTAAATCACTGGGGAAATGTGTTATTAGACGGAGTCCGGGAGATATCCATGGATGAGATCGACCGGGTGGACTCATCTGAAAAAAACAAAGAAGATGCCAGCGTTTCGTATACAACATACGAGGATTATTATCTTGACAGCAACTATACACTCTGGGTAAACATGGGGAACACATCACCGAAAACCACTTATCAGATGGTTGTGATCCTGCCGCAGAATGTTGGGACAGACTGGAACAGTACGGACTGGTACGTACAGGCAAATACCCTGCTGGATTTTGTATACAGCATGCGTTACACGGCGTTAGTCACAATGTTTGTAAGTTTTATCATCGGAGCAGCAGCCTTTGTATTTCTGATGTGTGCGGCGGGGCACCGGAATGGAACGGATGAGATCGTTACGACTGTCTGGGATCATCTGTGGCTGGATGTTTTTGCAGTGGGGGCTGTGCTGGCAGAGGTATTTGTTTTCTATGTGGCAGCGATATTCCTGATAAATGTCGATGTTGCGTATCTGCCGTTTATCTTATTTGTTACTGCAGTTGCAACCCTTTGCATGGGATGGCTGTTGTTACTGTTTTTATTAAGTTTTTCCGTGCGGGTAAAATTGGGAAAATGGTGGAGACATACCCTGTGTTACCAGCTTTTCCGTAAAATTGGACAGTTCGCCCGGATGATCTGGGAAAATATCGGGTTTCTCTGGAAAGTGATCCTGGTCATGCTGGTACTTGCATTTTTTGAGGGCATAGGGGTATTGATGTTTTTTAATTCAGACATAGCCCTTTTACTCTGGCTGTTAGAAAAACTGGTTTTATATCCGCTGGTCCTGTGGTACTGTGTGCAGTTGAACCAGTTAAAGAACGGAACGGAAAAAATTGCAGGCGGTGAGCCGGGCTATCAGATCAGTACAAAGCGTATGACCGGTATATTTAAGGAACAGGGAGAACAGATCAACCATATCAGCGACGGCATGACACATGCGATCGAGGAGCGGATGAAGAGTGAGCGTTTCAAGACAGAACTGATCACAAATGTTTCCCATGATATCAAGACTCCGCTGACATCGATCATCAACTATGTGGATCTGCTGGAAAAAGAAGATCTGCACAACGAGACAGCGCAGGAGTATTTAGAGGTGTTAGAACGTCAGTCGAGCCGCTTGAAAAAGCTGATCGAAGACCTGATCGAGGCTTCCAAGGCGTCCACCGGAAACCTTCCGGTACATTTAGAGCGGTTAGAAGCTGGGATATTCATGACACAGACGGTCGGGGAATTTGAGGAAAAGACAAAAGCGGCAGGACTTGATCTTGTGATCGAGAAGCCGGATACGCCGGTCTATATCATGGCGGACAGCAGACATTTCTGGCGTGTGATCGATAATCTGATGAATAATATCTGCAAATATGCCCAGAGTGGGACGCGTGTCTACATCAATCTTGAAGTAAAAGAGGCACAGGTGTCTATCACCTTCCGCAATACGTCAAAATACCCGCTCAATATCAGCAGTGATGAACTGATGGAACGTTTTGTGCGGGGCGATGCATCCAGAAATACGGAAGGAAGCGGACTCGGACTTTCTATCGCAAACAGCCTGATGGATCTTATGGGTGGTACATTCCGTCTGTATGTGGACGGAGATCTGTTTAAGGTCGTGCTCGGGTTTGCCGAGACAGCAGAGAAAGAAACAAAAGAAAAAATCGAAGAACTGTAATTGTTGGAAGTTGCACTACAGGTGTGAACCAATAACCCAAAAGCATGGTTGTCCAGAGGGATGCCATGCTTTTTTCATTCATAGGAAATTACGTCCTATGAATGAAAAAGCCCTCCGGGCGGGATGCGCACTTCGCATTCCAAATCGGCAAAATCTGCTGCCACCACTGTATCATACGGCATTTTCAGTTCAGAAAATGCCTGCCTGTGAACAGTAACTATCCGTTCGCAACACTGTTACAGACTGTTGAAACCGGCCATGATTTCCTAAGTGCCATATAAGAAATCAGAAAATTTGCAAACCAGCCAGCCGGTACAGCAAGCCAGACAAATGCAATGCCAAAACATGGTGCAAAAATCATGGCAACAGACAGGCGGATTGCAAGGTTAACTATATTGGCAATGAGAAATGGGCGCATAATCCCAAGTCCACGCAGAACTCCATCTGTTGCCATCTTAATACCCATGAAGATGAAAAAACAGCCAAGCCATCTCATATAATCCCCGGACACCTGATATGCTAAGTCAGTTCCATCTTTACCCAGGAATAATGAAGAAATCTGTGTGTACATGGTTTCAATAACTACAAATGCAAGAATTGCGAAACACAGGTCTAATACCAGCGCAGCGTGATATCCTTTTTTGATGCGGTTAATTTTCTTTGCACCAAGATTCTGTGAGACATACGGTGAAACCGCATTGCCGATGGACACAAATATCAACGAAAAAACATTCTCTACTCTCATTGTTGCCGCATAACCTGCGAGTGCCTGTGTACCAAATGGATTTACAACTGCCTGTACGATCATCATACCAATTGACACTGTGGACTGCTGGAGAATCGACGGTACAGCAATTTTGAGCATCAAATGTAATTCCTGACCATCAAACCACTGAAATTGACTCTTATATTGACGCATCCGGCAAAAGAAAATCAGAAATGAAAATACCGCAGAAATCCCCTGTGCAATAAGGGTTGCAAGAGCTGCCCCGAACACACCGAGACCAAGTCCTGCCACTGTCTCTTATACACATCTCCGAGCCCACGAGACGTAGAGGAATCT
>ENA-OYWZ01001017-OYWZ01001017.1-human-gut-metagenome-genome-assembly--contig:-NODE-1017-length-13566-cov-8.865813_pt1 | contig 13566 bp, 15 predicted proteins | sample MGYA00244841_ERZ653414 | MGnify/ENA primary metagenome ERZ653414 (study PRJEB26926, sample SAMN06164894) | human gut metagenome | biome: ENVO:00009003; feature: ENVO:2100002; material: ENVO:00002003... | reverse complement strand
CGATTATGAAGTTAGAGGCGGTTGTTGGCTAGCCGCGGGATTATTTGGCGCTTACAAAATACCTGCGTTCTGTCATGAACCTCCAGCCAGCATTCCGTTGCCATGTCCAGTTCTTCGTCTCCAAACGCTGAGACGATCCTGTCTGCTGAAGTTGTATTATCCAGAATACAGTTAAAATACTCTGCCACCCATTCTCCTGTCTTCGCATAATCTCTTGCAGCCCTGACAGATCCGGGCACTGTATTCGCCAGCAAAAGCAACAGCACAATCACATAAATCTTACTTCGGAAACGATCCTTTTCAAAAATACGATATCCTAACAACACAAACAGAAAGGCATAGGCTATCACATACGGGAACAAGTACCGCTCCCACATTCCGCTTCTGGCATGCGCTGCCAACTGTACACACATGGCTCCAAGCATTAATACACACAGACTCAGATATTTACGAATATTATATCTCTCAATCAGTTGATAACACAGAAGCACCATGAACAACAAAAGTCCTGCAGTAATCGTGTTCCACTTCATATTCTGCAGTAAACTGGTACGAATTCCCTGAAAATACTGTCCCAATCCGGTATCTTTATGGAAACCGGCATAGCTTACATGGTCCACACCTACCTTGAACAGGATCATGCAGACATTCACAAGCATTGCCAGAAGAATCAATACATACGTAATGCCGTTTTCTTTCAGCAGCCGTCGGAATCTCCCCTTTCTGTGGGTTCCTTCCCAGCTTGCATCACATCCATCCCAATATTCGAGCCATAACTTCAAGGCAGGAAATACCGGCATGAACAAGGTAAAGCTTTCCTTTTCCAATCCGGCCAATACCACCAGAATTATAATCGGTATGTTATAAGCGGATTTCTTATATGCCTTCCGATCATACTATGCTGCAATCAGGCAGAGAGCTCCGGCACACAGCAACAGACCTGTGTTCTCCTGATTCGCACTGCGATACCATGGGGTAAACTGCACTCCCAACATGATCACCATTGCAAAAAGCGTGCTTATTCCCCTGCCATATTTCAGAAATCTGGCTGTCAAATATAATAACGCAAAAGCTAATACGCCCTTAACTGCCGTCCAGATATTCCATGCAGTCAGATTACTGCCAAACAGATATCCGGCTGTCACTCTCTCCACCCAATAAAAAGGCCGGAATCTCCACGTTAGATCATTGTGGATCCATGTTCTCATTGTCGTGAACAACGGTTGTCCCTGCTTCGCAGACTGCTCGATCCGAATCAATTCATGATCATCTAAAAAGTGATACCCGGACCATATTGTCCGGGCAACACCAAGGATTCCCACTATGATCAGCGTTCCCAAAGCCACTGCGATCACAGCATCCTGCCATACCACTTTCTTTTCTCTTGCTACTGTTTTCCCTCTGTTCATCTCTACCGCCTTTAGTAATCCGGTGTTCCCTACTCTACGATAATACCGCCCAGAATAGCAATATCCTGTCGCTTCAGCAATGCCAGTTCATTTGCAATCTCATTGTACAAAGTGGATCCTGCCTTTTCTACCAACACCACTCCTGTCATAGTATCGACCTTCTCCATGGACTCTGCATTATAGAGGACATTATCCAAAACCGTAACATTAATGCCTTCCTTCTCCAATGCTGTCTTAAGGTTTTCACATACACTGCCGGCACCGGCCTCCAGATTACATCCCATCAGGCAGATAGTATTCAGCTTATTTTTCACTGCTGCAATCTTCACTGCTGCAAATGCCAGTTCCATAGACTGTTTGGCATCAAATTTCCGCTTACCGTAGTGGCGAAGATCATCTACCCACTTATCCAGAATAAACTTCTTCTTAGAATCCTTTACCACCACACCAATCTGGGGAATGTGATATAAGTTCTGCAATTCATCGGATACACGAATCTTACTGTTGAAAATATATAGCAGGAACAGAATTCCCGCATAAACAAAGGCAAATAATACTGCCCCTAAGAGAACATACTTCTTGCCCACGGAAGGGCTTTCCAGTACCGGCTCCTCCTCTGTTGCTGCATCCTTGTGATCCATCTCAGCCTCTTTGGCCTTTTCCTCCCAGGTCAGCAGATCATAATACTTCTGCTGGTCTTCAGTAAATCCTGCCTTTGCAGAGGCAATCCCTGCTTTGAGATTAATAAGCTGATTGCCATAATCTATCTGCCGCCCCATCGTATCGGTACTAATGATTTTACCGGAAGTCTCGGACAATAATATCAACTCATGACTGCCTAATTTCTCCGCAAGGTTTTTCTGTTGCTCTTCCATGTAGCTGTTAACAGCCTCTGCCAGCTGCTCACAGGTCTTTTCATCCTTCTGCATCACTGTTACTTTCAGGCTGTCACTTCCAATGCTGATATTCTGTGCACCATTTCCAACGAATATTGCCGGATCCGTACTAACAGAAATCAGCTCTGCAGCATATTCTGCTGCAATTCCCGCCTGCTGTTCCACCCAGTCGTATAAGCCTACACCACCAGCTATATTCTTATATACTGTTCCCAGACGTTGTGCCAGGCTCCCGTCCTCTGCCTGAATTCTGTATACCAGCTCTGTCCGTGCAATATTCAGCGGATCCAGATGCATGTAGATGGATTCTCGATAATACGTATCCTTATATACATATTCACGTTCATCATCAACCGTAGCTACAACCGAAATCTTCTCGCTGTCGCTCAAACTATCCTCCAGCTGTGCCAGCTGCTCTTCTGCTGACATTTCATCCAGCTCCGGTTCTTCTGCCTCCTGCTCGCTCTGTACATTCCGATAAGACTTCACATAACTGAATCCTCCCATCAGAACTGCACCTATTATGAGTGCGACCAGCAAGCCTCTCCAGTGAGATAGAATATCGGCTATCATATCCAGTAAATCGATTTCCCGTTCTTCCATGATCTTTTTAACCTTTCTGTTGTTTGTAATTTTGAATATTAAAGACTATTGTGATTAACGGCATTATTATATCATGGAGCCGGGATTTCCTCAACCGGATATTCACTCCCATTCATTGTCCCAATCCGGATACTGTTCAACACTATATTGTCGGCAGCCCCTACCTAGATTTCTTCCACAGCATCCATGCTATCGCTCCGGCAATCACTCCACCGCCCAGAACAATCACGACGGTGATCCAGCCTGTATTTTCTTCTCCGGCTTCTTCCTTTTCTTCCGTCTGTCCGGGTTCCTTCGGATCATTCGCCATGCTCTCCGGAAGTTCTGTCGGCTGAAGTTCTACTGTCTGGTCCGGTGTTTCAGATGTGGTTTGTGATGCATCTGCATCCGACGTTACGACTAAGGCCGGTGTCTTTGGCTGCGGAGCAGCTGTGGGAACCGGAGTAGTCACTACTGCCTCCATCGGTTTTTCCGGCGAAGAGGAACCTGTTGTTCCAGTCGGCTCCTTTGTTGATGTTGTCGCTAATGAAGATGATGTTGTCGCCGGCTGTTGCGTCGGTGTCGGAACAACAACCGGAGTGGGCAGCGTCGGAGTAGCTGTCGCAGCCGGGGTAGCCGTAGGGCTGGGCGACGCTGTCGGTGTTGTCTTGCTTATTACAGTAAAATCTGTTTCTGCAGTGCCGGTGGCCGATACTATTCCTATAGTGTGTGTTCCAGGCGTTAATGTTTTGAGGAATTACGGCGTCAGGCTGATGATCGTGCTTCCTTCTTTCACTGTATAGTCCGTATCCCGGGTTAACTCTTTCCCATCCAATTCCACACGCACAAAATCCACAAGAGCTGCATTGGAGCGAAATACTGCAGATTCATTCGCCGTCACATCAATTCTGGCATCTTTTCCGTCGATTATACTTGGTGCCATTTTCTGGATGACAGTTCCTGTCTGCAATTTCTCTCCGCAGTCCTTACAATATAAATCCCCGGTGTACCCGGTCTCTGTGCTAGTCGCTTCTTTTACACCACGCAATTCGGTATTCTTATGATTTCCCGGATTGTATTCACCATATTCCTGATGACATACAGTGCAAATTGCTTTTGCAGAACATGTGGCTTCTCCTCCCGTATGTACATGTTCTCCCGATATTCCGGTAATACGAAATGTTAATTCATGATTCTCAATTTCCGTGACGGAAATGCTTATCTGGCCCGTAATCCATATTTCTTTACCGACTATTACTGCTGCATCCGATTTCGTGTCATAGGTTCCTCCCAGCACTTCATAATTCCACTTTGGTCCTGAATAATTCATGTTGCTGGGGAATCTCGTACCAGTATCTACAAGATAGCACACCAGACCTGATTGCAAATTTATACCATAGGCCTGCGAGCCATCCGCTTTATACAGTTTTTGGGTCTGTGAATCATATGGATTCCCATTTCCCGTAAAATCTCTGTACTCCAGATAAAGTGTCTTGTTCTTCTCCGGAATGTCCATTTTATAACCAACAATTGCCGAGTTATCCCCGCTTCCCAAAGCCGTCAGCGTATACTCTCCATCGGCTCGAAGTGTGGGGATATTTTCATCTCCTAACCAGCCAAGAGCTTCCTGTTCCTTCACAGATATAAGCTGTGGCACCGGAGATAACGGTTTTCCCATAACCGACATAAAATATACCGGTGACTGACTTTTCGGATTATATAAATCCCCTAATCCAAAAATATGGGCTGTCTCATGTACCACTTTTCCCAATGATACAATAGCATTTCCATTGGCATCCTTATAAAGATAGCCACTGGAATCTCCGGGAGCCTTCTCATAGCCATTCGTCAACTGTGCGTATTCCCCACTATGCAGCGTCCTCGTACCTGTATTTATAGTTACTAAACCGGTATAGTCCTGATAGTCCCATAATGGATCACCCCACTGTACGGAAATATTCGTCTGCGTTGTGTTCTTATATATGATCGTTATCGCATCAATGATTCCATCACCATTTTTATCAAGATTTTCATAGCTATATTGTGTTGTTCCATCATAACCGGATATGGGATTACCTGCGTCTATGGCAGCCATGACTGCATTCGACCAATCTTCCTTCAGATCATACATGCGACTATATTTCTCACTTGTATCCTGATATCCTTCCTGATTGTCCTCACTATACTTCGCATAATACCCTCGTGAGTGGGACAGCGTTAAAGAATTTCCTCCATCGAAGAGATACACACTGTTCATTCTCAATTTGCCGGAGGATACTGTCTGAAAATAGTCTGCTACATTGTAGCATGCTGTATTGTAGGAATTGTCGGTAATTTTGCGGACGCTCGTCCACTCATATTCCTTATTAATAAATTCATCTTCTCCTGCAAATCTGACAAACACAATTAAGTTCGTAAAGTTGCTTTCTTCCGGCACTGCTTCAGCCGCCCGGCATATAAGAGTGTCATTTAGAAAAATACCAACTATAAAAATAAGCATTGCCAAATAGTAATTTATTCTTTTCATTCTTTTCTCTCAGAACCCCGGTAAGGGCCTGCATTTATCTCTCAACCTTTTCTTTATCCTGCACACTAATATCTTTTCCGATCTGTACCTCGATCAGTTTCAGTTCCGTCTTCGCCATAACTGTATGGCAGCATCCTGCAGGCATTGTCACTACATCGCCCACTTTCACGGGCTGCTCTACACCATCAATAACAGTTCTCCCCTCTCCGGAGATCACTACCCACACTTCATCGCGGTGCTTGTGGTTATGATAATTCATAGAGTGTCCTTCATTGAGCGTCACCTTAATTGTCAAGGATCCTGATTCCACATCCAACACCCGGAAGCTTCCCCAGCTCTTTTCTGCAAACATGATCTGCTGTTCGAACTTATCTACAAACGGCTTAATATAAGAACTCTGTTCTTTATCTGAAACTAAAATTCCCTCCGGGGATGCAGATATTACAACATCATGAAGTCCCATGGCCAGCACCGGAACATCCATCTCGTTCACAATGTGCACATTGGAACAGTTATCATTCAATACACCTTTTCCAACAACAGAATCCTTCATTGCTTCCGTCAGAGTGTTCCATGTACCGAGATCCTTCCACTGTCCGGCAAAACGCTGTACCTGAATCTTATCTTCCTTCTCAACTACCGCATAATCAAAAGAAATCTTTGGTAATGTCGCATATTTAGCAAACAGGTCATGATAATCCTTAAAGTCAATTAATTTATGAGCAATCTCCATAACATACTTCAATTTGTATGCAAATACTCCACCATTCCAAAGGGCTCCCTGTGCAATATACTCCTTGGCTACTTCCATTGTTGGCTTCTCTTTAAAAGTAGCTACCATCGAAGTCTGGTCCGAAGATACCGGAATAATGTATCCGTATTTTTCACTGGGATACGTGGGTTCGATTCCCATCAATACCAGATTTGCCTCACCCTTGTCTGCCTGAATCGACAGCTGCTTCAAGGCCTCAAAATAGTCCTCTTCCACGTAAGGGTCTACCGGACATACTACGACCGATTCCTCCGGAGACACTTTCATTACATCTACCAAGTAAGCCGTCGCCAATGCAATCGCCGGGAATGTATCTCTTCTACAAGGCTCTACGGAAATTCCTACATCTTCTCCCAGCTGATTATGAATTGCAGAGACCTGGGTCTTGCTTGTGGCAATCGTAACCGTTGCCTCGGCATCTACCTTCTTAATCTGATGATAAACTCTCTGCACCATGGATTCATATGATCCATCTTCCTGTTTAAAAATCTTGATAAACTGCTTGCTTCTGATATCATTGGACAGCGGCCACAGACGTTTCCCTGATCCGCCGGATAACAACACAATGTTCATACTTATCTCTCCGCTCTCATAGGATTGTTCAAAAAATCTTCATAAGCCAACCGGATACCATCCTCCAGTTCTGTCATATAATGCCAACCCAATTTCTCTGCCTTGCTAACATCTAACAGTTTTCTCGGAGTTCCGTTCGGTTTTGTGATATCCCATTTGATCTCTCCGGTGTAGCCCACAACTTTTGCAACCAGCTCTGTTAATTCCTTAATAGTCAGTTCCTTGCCTGTACCGGCATTGACCGTCTCATTACCGCTATAGTTATTCATCAAAAAGACGCACAGATTTGCAAGGTCGTCTACATATAAAAATTCACGAAGCGGTGATCCGTCTCCCCAACAGGTTAGTGGGCATAACAGAGATATAGTCGGCTCCATACTGTTTATTCAAAAATTCACAATATTTCAATCCTGAAATCTTAGCCAACGCATATGCTTCGTTTGTCTTCTCAAGTTCAGAGGTCAACAGGCAATCTTCTTTCATTGGCTGTGGTGCCATGCGGGGATAAATACAGGAGCTGCCAAGGAATTCCAACTTCTTACAGCCGTTCTTCCATGCTGAGTTGATAACATTCATTTCCAATGTCATATTAAACCACATAAAATCAGCCAGTGCATTCTGGTTTGCAATAATTCCACCTACTTTGGCAGCTGCCAGAAATACATATTCCGGCTTCTCCGCCGCAAAGAACTCTTCCACGTCAGCCTGGCGGGTCAGATCCAGTTCCTGATGTGTGCGAGTAATAATATTCGTATATCCCTGGTGATTCAATTCACGTACAATTGCTGAACCAACCATTCCTCTGTGACCAGCAACATAAATCTTAGCATTTTTTTCCATCATTTTTCTTTTACCTTCTTAATTTACTTTACTACGCCTTTTTCCAAGTATTCTTCCAGATTGGTACGGATATGCTCCGTGTAACTGATTCCGGTTGTTTCTTCGATTGAGCCATATCTATTCCCGATAATAAGAATGTAAAAATCTGACGAGTCAATTGCTTCTTTGATGATTTTCCATTGATCATCATCGGCAGCACTGAACATTTCCATGCCAATCGGAAATTGATTCATGGTTAGAATCGCCTGAATAGCTTTGTTGCGTTCTTCTTTTAAATCTTCATATGTTGATGAAATAAAAAACTGATATTTCTTTTCCAAACGATTCACCACCTTTTTCTGAATTAGTTTAATTCTATCTTTTTTTCTACAACTTCCGCAATATATTTCATACCTTTATCCCCTGGATGGGCAGCTACTCCCTCATGTTCTATAACGTGTCCGTTCCCATTTTGGTCATAAACAATAGTTCCTAAGCCAGCTTGGTAATCAGCATTTCCTTTAATCTCATTTAGAGATACAAAATCCACATTACAAGCTATTGCAGCATTTTCTTTCATTGATGATTTTTGTCCATTATCCCAAAAATCATCAATTACAATAATTTGTGCACTGGGCGACTTCTGAATTATATATCTACATAATTCTTCAAAATCCTCTTGAAAGGTGCTTATGTTTGAAACATTTTCGCTAAGCTGAATTGTTATTAAATCCAACTCATCATTTAAGTACTTGTCTAAAAGTTGCAATGTTTCTGCTCTATCATTCGCTTGGACTTCCCAATCATAAAAATTATATGCTTTCGTTTCTACTGATTCAGTATAATTATCTTCTAACCATTTGCTTATTTGATGCACATAATCATTCTCTTCGCATGATGCAGCCATCCCAACACCATCGTTCCACCAATAATCTGCTATCGAATGGGATGTAATCGAATTGCCAATTGCAAAATAGTTAATTCCTTGATCAAGCCATGTCACCGACGAATGTTGCAATTCATCTAATTGATTGGTAAGTTCTTCGATTTGTTGATTTTGATTTTCCAGATTGTTTTCCAATTTACTCACATACTCTGACAAGCCTTGGATTTTTTTATTCTGCAAAGTCTCATGCTTTATATAACGATATATACAGTAGCTTCCCATAACACACAGTAAAAACACACCCAAACTTAATAAAAGTCTAATTTTACCCTGTCTGTCTGCCTGTCTGTCTGTCTGTCTGTCTGTCTGTCTGTCTGTCTGTCATAATTATGCTCCTTTAACCAGATTTGTCAATTAGTTACTCTTTCTTTTGTATGCAAACGCAAAAATCGTATTGCCTTTTAATTCTGATTGAAAATATTCTTCTTTATTCGTGAAATTTTCTCTACAACAACATCTTTTATTTCAATAACAAGTTGTTCTTTTCTTGCAAGTAAAAACAAACCATATCCACCAAAAATGAATAGTGCTTAATACTTCATGTATCTCTTTTCTTAAACACATGTACTGCACTACTAACACTGAGAATTCTGCAACCACAGTTCCTATCGCTGCATCAGCAGAGGCAAATTGCGGAATACATATTGCGTTTATAATAAAATCTACTATAGCTCCAACAATTGCAGAATATAGTAGCATTTTTTCTTTACCTAATGGCACAAGTATTTGAATCCCTAAGAGATTTGTAATTCCAATAAATAAAACCGTTGGCATTATAATTTGCATTGGTATTATTGCTCCAGCATAGGAATCCCCCGAAAGGAAAAAAACACTTTCTTTTGCAAAAATAATAAAATAGACAACAAGTGGTGAAGCTATTAAAAAAACAAAGTTTAAGGCTTTGCATGTAATCTTTTTAAAATCATCCAACATTTCATTTTCAACATAATAGGAAGCTCTTGGTAAAAGTACCGCTCCCAAAGATGTTACACTAGAAACCAAAATTGTTTTTATTTTTACAGCAGCATTATAATAACCCACATCCGCATCCGTAGTCATAAAGCCAAGCATAACAGTATCAAGACTCATATATATCGTACCCGCACATGCTATAGCAAAAAATGTAATTATTGGTTTGAGATGTCTTTTTATAGAGTAATTTCCCACTCACTTCAATTCAACATATTTACGCACATTAATAAAATTCAAAATATTGGAAGCAGATGCAGCAAAAATAGATATCGCCCCATAAACAACATAATCTTTCTGATTATGTATCAACAAGAACATTGCTATTAATGCAATAAATTTAAAAAGTACTGAACGAATTGTAATATATGTATATTGTTCTAAAGCTTTATATAACCATTCTTAGAAATGTGTATCAATTATCCCTATAGTTCTTTCCTGCCTGTGTGATTCCATAGACCGATTCTCCATCAGCTTGCTTGCGGGTTTGGACAATGTATCCAAGTTCAAGGCACGCATCAATTTCCTCTTGGGTGTGATGACGCAATAGATGTGTCTTGCTGCATTCAGTTCCATTAAATAAAATCAGAAATCCATAACATTCTCATGTTTTATACCTCTTTTTTCTATGAATATCATTTCTGCCCATAATAGGCATTCGGACCATGTTTTCTCATATAATGCTTATCCAGCACATACTGCTTCATCTCTGCCTGTGGATTCAGGAGCAGCGTCTTGATATCCATCTCTGCTACTTTTTCCATGACCACAGCATTATAAACAGCGTTGGCCGGACTTGTACCCCAAGCAAACGGACCGTGGTTCTTCACCACGATACCGGGAATCGCCATAGGATCATATCCTAACTTCTCAATGGTCTCTATTATCACTTTTCCTGTATTCAGTTCGTAAGCTTCCATTACTTCGTCTTTGCTCAACTCTCTCGTGCATGGAATATCTCCGTAGAAATAATCCGCATGGGTAGTGCCGAGTGCCGGGATATTAATGCCAGCTTGAGCAAAAGCGACTGCATTGGTAGAATGTGTATGGACGATCCCCTTGATTTCTGGGAACCTTTTATATAATTCCAGATGTGTCTTGGTGTCAGAAGAGGGTTTCCATTTACCTTCCATGGTTTCGCCACTCTCAATATCTACAACCACCATATCTGCAGCAGACATTCCATCGTAGTTTACACCAGATGGCTTGATGATCATGTACTTTCTGTCATCAGAGATTCCACTGACGTTGCCCCATGTGTAAATGACGACGCCTTTGGCAACCAAATCGAGGTTAGCGTTGCAAACTAATGATTTTAATTGTTCTAACATAATTATTTCCCCTGTAATATCTGCAATGTGTGTTCAACCCCATCTTCAAGTGAGAATGCACCCGTCCATCCAAGAGCTTCTATCTTTTTACTGCTCAATACCTGTTTTGCAATCGGTGTTCTGTTTGCTATATCAACAGCATCCGGATCTGCATAAATAACCTGTTTACCAGCTTTATTAGCAATCGTTTCAGCAAGCTGAGCAATTGTGCATCGCACATTGGGATTTGCCGTATTATATGTCTCTCCAGAATTGCCAACAATCAAAGCCGTCAATAGTGCAGAGGCGCAATCTGCTACATAATTGTAGCTTCTCATTTGCGTGCCAGCACTTTTCATAACGATATCCTCACCATTTAAGACATTACGCATAAACTGAACATTGGCTCGATTGTCTGATAGAGTAATACATGGGCCATATGTATGGCACGGGCGAACCACAACAGTTTCAAATTCATATTGCTTTGAATATGACGCACACAGATTTTCAGTTGCACGTTTCGCCATCGGATAGCACGAACGTGGAGACTGAACATCTAAATAGCCAGAATAGCCCTCTTCAAATGAATCAAGGCTCAAATCTCCTTGACCGTAAACCTCACCAGAGGAAACATAGAGTAATCTTTTTGCCCTATGTAATCTTCCATATTCGAGCAACCGATATGTGCTATTTATTGAGCCAAGAATCGTTCCAACAGGATCACCGTTAAAGGCCGCAGGATGAGCATTTCCAGCTATGTGAATAATGTAGTCTGCGTTGACATTAAAATGAACATCGGAATTCAAATCATATTCAATTGCCTGGAACTCATTGCATTCGCCAAACTGATTCACCAGTTTCTGCACATTTCGTCCTGCCGCTACGACTTTAATATTAGCAGACGCAGCATGAGCAAAACGCAGCAGCATATCTGTCACAAATGAGCCAATCGTCCCCGTAGCCCCAGTAATAAGGATAGTACAGTTTTTTAAACTCTCCATCCCTACAGTATGCAGAATAGCTGTATCTAAATCTGCAACGTATATATCACTTTTATGCAAGTCCATATTGTTTACCATTACTTCAGCCACTCCGATCTCTTTGCAACAAGTAGTGCCTTGAAGATGTCAATATCCTCAATGGTCGTCAATTTAATATTTTTTTCAGAACCAGCGGAAAAATAAACCTGCTTACCCATTTCAATCATCAATGTACAGGATGCCACCGAGTTAGTGATTCCAGCTTTAAGTGCTTCCCTATGAAGCTCACAGATATCCCCGATATGGAATCCCTGCGGAGTCTGTGTCCTTTTGAGTTTATCGCGCGGATAGCTGCCAATAGACACAACTCCATCCTCGGTTTGCATCATTGCTTCAGCGCAAGGAATAACCGTAATTGCATTTCCACACTTCTGAGTAATGCGAATACAATCCGAAATGATTTCTGCAGAAACCATCGGTCTGATAGCATCATGAATCAAAACGATATCTTCTGGATCGTGATGCTTTTCAAGTTCATACACACCGTTACGAATAGAATCCTGACCATTCTTTCCTCCTGGAACTACATACTTCAGCTTCGTAATATTAAACTGATTTGCATATGCCCAGAGAACAGACTCCCAACCTTCGATACAAACCACAGCAATCTCGTCAATCTCAGGATGCTTCTGAAAAGTCTCAAGAGTATAGACAATAACAGGCTTATCATACACATTGATAAACTGTTTCGGTATATCTTGGCTCATACGAGCACCAACACCGCCAGCGATGATTAAAACTATGTTTTTCATAATTATTTCTACTCCTAATATTGAATTTTAAGTAAGCTCTATAGAGATAAGTCTACAGGACATATCCTCAAAGATAAGTCCTCATGAATTGGCTTCATGAACTATGTAAATATATTCTCTACAGATCTTGCATAATCTACGTTAATAAGTTGTTTAAGAACGGTCTGGTTCAGAATAAGCCTACTTGCTTAGCAATCACAAACCTAGAACTTATACACGCTTTAAATTATCCGTTTAAAAGCCTATCAACAGCTTTTTCCGTTGCTGTCCCATCATAATTGTATCTACCCCATTCTTTAAAGAACTGCTCAAGCCGTTCTTCATATTCTTTGCGATTGAATTGAACGATACGTTCAACTAGCCCATCATTATTTCTCGCAAGCTGAAAAGGCAACATGTCAATAGGATACAAGAAAGCACCACGTTCATCATTGATATATCTATCTATATCGGATACATAGACAAAGCATGGTTTTCCCATCAATGAAAAATCCCACATACATGAAGAATAATCTGTTACAAGTATATCGGTGCACATCAATAACTCTTGCATATATTCATACGTACTTAGAGCAATGCACCCACTCGGTAAGTTTCTTTTCTTTTGCAGAGGATGATATCTAAATGCAACTTGCCAAGAACCGCCAAATCTGTCTTCAAGGTGTGCCTTTAATTTCAAGCAATCATTCCGGGGCATACCAGTTTGCAATAACATCAACTAAAAAACTTCCTATTAAACCGGTAGCTCCGAAAAGCATCAAACTTTTATCTTTTAATCTATTCCACGGAAATCTCATATTGCTAACACTGTGGACATCAGCAATATATAAAGTGTCTGCATATAGATTCATATGTCCCTCCTCTCATACACGTCTAAACCGGAATTATTAATTGTCTTTTTTTAGATACTCCAAAATTTTAGCTGTAGAATTCTTGCTGTCTCTTATACACATCTGACGCTGCCGACGAAC
>ENA-OYWZ01001006-OYWZ01001006.1-human-gut-metagenome-genome-assembly--contig:-NODE-1006-length-13655-cov-4.594706_pt1 | contig 13655 bp, 9 predicted proteins | sample MGYA00244841_ERZ653414 | MGnify/ENA primary metagenome ERZ653414 (study PRJEB26926, sample SAMN06164894) | human gut metagenome | biome: ENVO:00009003; feature: ENVO:2100002; material: ENVO:00002003... | reverse complement strand
AGCGTCAGATGTGTATAAGAGACAGCTATGATTATGCGGCGGTGCGTCGGATGATCGAGCGGCAGAAGGAACGGTACGGCTGGGAGTTTCTGTTCCTCGGCGCGAACATCGACGCAGCACGGGAGGCGGCGCGCTTCGGCATCCGGCCGGACCGGGCGGTAAACTATCGATGTGATCAGGCTGGCACGGCGCTGAACTATGAGGTCATCGGCGATGCCGTGTGCAGCGTCCGCGCCTGCGAGCCGCTGACAGCTGACTGGAAGAGAAGGATCGAGGCGGATCGCCGGGAGCGGGGATAAGCTCCGCGTATCTGCACACGAATCGACGACTTTCCGATGTACGACGACTCAGTCCCGGATCCCAGCCAGCGCCAGAAATTTTTTATCTGTCTGAATGCTCTGCGTCAAAAACCTGCCGTCCCGGAACAGCGCATAGGTCGTGACCGGCGCGGGAACGTTCTGCGCGGATTCTTTGTCCGTGATGTGGATGACCTTGAACGGGATATCGTGTTCTTTTGCCGCCTCCTGCACCCTTGGAACCCAGTAATAGGTGTAAGGGCACTGATCGGTGTAATACAGGACGAAACCGGCTTCTGCAATTGCCGGATGCTTTGCGCATTCCCGGAACCTCGGCGGTTCCGCATTGGGCACAAGCGGCAAAACCATCAGATCGATCCCGCAGTCGGAGATGTCTGCAACCCGGAATCCCTTGTGGGCAAGGAATTTCGGGTCAGCGAGGAATTCCCGTTTCCGGCCCTCGGCGCACAGAATGCAGAGCCCGTTTTTTCCCTGCGCCCTGGCATCGCGGATGCACTCCTCCAGCAGATCGTTGGAGTATCCGTGGCCCTTCATGGAGCCGGATACCCACAGACAGTTGATATAGAGCCAGCTGTCAGCCATAATTGGCACCCATGCGTTTTCTGCCGGGATGTATTCGATAAAGCATTTGCCCCGTTCCTCACTGCGGTAAAAAACAAGCCCCTCCTCAAAGCGCTGCCTGAGCCATTCCTTTTTCGCAATGCTCTGCTTGCCGGACATGGCGCAGCAGATGTGTTCCCTGTCAATATTTTCCTTTGTGATCCGAATATAGTTCATCTGTGATTCCTCCTTTGATCCGGGAAAAGCACGGCCGGTGCTTATATCGGGATTTTGATGGCCTCATAGCCAGAACGGCGCGGCTCTGCCCTGTATTTCAGAGAATTTTGACAAAAAAGACGCAGAGCAAATCCGATTCCTCATCAGATCCTGCTCCGCGTCTAAGCGTCTGGCATGATGTTTTCTTCCGCTTTTTTCTTACCGCCTCAGATCGTAAAGCGGTTGCAGTTCATTCTGCCCCCAAATACAACACGTTTTGACGGTTTTTTTCGAAAAAATGGTCCGGGCGACAGGATTCGAACCTGCGGCATCTAGCTCCCAAAGCTAGCGCTCTACCAAACTGAGCTACGCCCGGAGATATTGCCCTAATATTATACACGGGACGGGGGAGAAATGCAAGCTTTTCTACGGCTGAGATCACAATTCCCTTTACGGGCGTGCGAAAATCTGGTATAATGCAGGAAAACGAGAATGGATCCGGGAGAGAATCACCATGAGAATGAGAAAAAGACAGAATCTTGCGCCGCGGATGGAGGCCTGCCGGTCGGTATGGCTGGAGGACGCGGCTTATCTGCGCGGAAACTGGCGCTCGCTGATGCCGCAGGCGCGCGAGCTGCGGCTGGAGATCGGCTGCGGCAAGGGAAAGTTCACGGTCGAGACGGCTGCGCTGGAGCCGGACGTTCTGTTCGTCGCCGTGGAGCGCGTGCAGGAGGCACTGGTGCTGGCGATGGAGAAGGCCCTTTCCATGGGACTGAAAAACGTCTATTTCCTGAGCATCGATGCCGCCAAACTGGAGGAGTACTTCGCGCCGGGCGAGGTGGACCTGATCTACCTGAACTTCTGCGACCCGTGGCCGCGCAAGAAGAACGCCAAGCGCCGCCTGACGTTCCACACCTTCCTGAAGAGCTACCAGCGCGTGCTGCGCCTGAACGGGGAAATCCACTTCAAGACGGACAATGCGCCGCTGTTTGAGTGGTCGCTCGGCGAATTTGAGGCCTGCGGGCTGGAGATCCGCAACCTGACTCGCAATCTGCACGAGAACGGCCCCGTCGGCATCATGACGGGCTACGAGGAAAAATTCTACGCGCTCGGCACGCCCATCAACCGCTGCGAGCTCATTAACCATGGCGTCCTGCCCGATCCGGAGCCCGCAGAAAAAGACGAGCAGACGGGTATATTGTGAGATCGAACCGGGAATCCTGTGAAATAGCCGGACGGAAATGGCCATGCGCTGCGGGCTGCGGCAGAACGGGAATATTTCTGCGTTTTTTCGATAAAAATTCTGAAAAACTCTTGCTTTGACGCAGAAAACGCGGTATAATGAGTTCCGATGCGCCCGAAAGAGCGCATCTTATCAAGCTGCAAGGAAGTGCGCTATGGCTACCTCGAAGAAAAACGGAAAATCGACAGAGGAACTGATGGCTCCTCTGAACGCGCTCATCAGCAAGGGGCGCCGCGACGGTATGCTCAGCTCCTCGGAGCTGATGGCCGCGCTGGAAAAAATGGATCTTTCCGTGGATAAGATCGAACAGGTCTACGACACGTTTGAATCCATCGGCATTCAGATCGTGAGCGGGGACACCGAGAACGATTCCGACCCGATGCAGGGCCTGCTGGACGACCTCGACATGACCGGCGCGGACCTGGATGAGGAAGAATCGCTGGTCGATCCGGTCGAGCTGGCAGCAGAATATAATCTGGACGATCCCGTCCGCATGTACCTGAAGGAGATCGGTCAGGTACCGCTGCTCTCCGCAGAGGAGGAGCAGGATCTTGCCCGCCGCGTCGCCGAGGGCGATCAGGAGGCCAAGAACAAGCTGACCGAGGCGAACCTGCGCCTTGTCGTCTCCATTGCGAAGAAGTATTCCGGCCGCGGCCTGCATATCCTCGACCTCATTCAGGAGGGCAACACGGGCCTGATCCGCGCGGTGGACAAGTTCGACTATACAAAGGGAAACAAATTCTCTACATATGCGACCTGGTGGATCCGGCAGGCGATCACGCGCGCCATTGCCGATCAGGCAAGAACGATCCGCGTTCCGGTGCATATGGTGGAGGTCATCAACAAGGCAACGCGCTGCAACCGCAAGCTCGTGCAGGAGCTTGGCCGCGAGCCGACGCTCGAGGAGATCGCCGAGGAGTTGAACCTCCCAATCGAGAAGATCATCGAGGCGAACCGCACGGCGGCGGACACGCTGTCGCTCGATACGCCGGTCGGCGACGAGGAGGATACGACCATCGGCTCCTTCGTTGAGGATGACAACACGCCGGGCCCGGCGGATGCCACGAGCAACACGCTGCTGGCCGAGGCGCTCAGCGAGATCCTCAACACGCTGACAGAGCGTGAGGCAGACGTCCTGCGCCTGCGCTTCGGCATGTACGACGGCAAGACGCACACGCTCGAGGAGGTCGGCCAGATCTTCGGCGTCACGCGCGAGCGCATCCGCCAGATCGAGAACAAGGCGATCCGAAAGCTGCGTCACCCGAGCCGCGCCAAGAAGATCCGCGATTTTTACTGCTGAATAACCAAACGCCGCTGCAGGCCTTCTGCAGCGGCGTTTTTGACGAAAAGAGGCCGCAGGTCCGGTAACGGGCCTGCGGCTGCTTTATTGAGATCACGATCAAAGATCGCAGTTGTTGACTGTGCGCGGGAAGGGGATGACGTCGCGGATATTGCCCATGCCGGTCAGGTACATGACGCAGCGCTCGAAGCCGAGGCCGAAGCCGGCGTGGCGGGCAGAGCCGTACTTGCGCAGGTCAAGATAGAAGCCGTAGTCCTCTTCCTTCAGACCAAGCTCATGCATGCGGTTGCGCAGCGTCTCGAGGTCGTCCTCACGCTGGCTGCCGCCGATGATCTCGCCGATGCCGGGAACGAGGCAGTCCATGGCCGCGACGGTCTTGCCGTCCGGGTTCAGCTTCATGTAGAAGGCCTTGATCTCCTTCGGATAGTCCGTGACGAAGACAGGCCGCTGGAACACGACCTCGGTGAGGTAGCGCTCGTGCTCGGTCTGCAGGTCGCTGCCCCAATGGACCGGATACTCGAACTGGTCATTGTGCGGCTCGAGCAGGGCAATGGCCTCGGTGTAGGTCACATGGCCGAAGTCGGACGTCATGACGTGGTGCAGGCGCTCCAGAAGCCCCTTGTCCACAAACTGGTTGAAGAAGCTCATCTCCTCCGGAGCGTTTTCCAGCACATAGGAGATGATATACTTGATCATATCCTCGGCAAGGCGCATATCGTCGCTCAGGTCGGCAAATGCGATCTCCGGCTCGATCATCCAGAACTCGGCGGCATGGCGCGTCGTGTTGGAATTCTCGGCGCGGAACGTCGGACCGAACGTGTAGATGTTGCGGAAGGCCATGGCATAGGTTTCGCCGTTGAGCTGGCCGGAGACGGTCAGGTTCGTCGGCTTGTTGAAGAAGTCCTTCGTGTAGTCGACCTTGCCGTCCTCCGTAAGAGGTACGTTGTTGAGGTCCAGTGTCGTGACCTGGAACATTTCGCCTGCGCCCTCACAGTCGGAGCCGGTGATGAGCGGCGTATGGACATAGACGAAGCCGCGCTCCTGGAAGAACTGGTGAATGGCATAGGCAGCGAGACTGCGGACGCGGAACACGGCCTGGAAGGTGTTCGTGCGCGGGCGCAGGTGCGTCATCGTGCGCAAATATTCCAGCGTGTGGCGCTTTTTCTGCAGGGGATAGTCCGGCGTGGAAGCGCCCTCGACCGTGACCTCCTCGGCCTGCAGCTCAAAGGGCTGACGGGCGTCCGGCGTTTCGACGAGCGTGCCGCGGACGATGAGAGCAGCACCGACATTCGCCTTGGAAATGGCGGCAAAATTATCCATCGTATCATGATAGACGACCTGCAGCGGCTGGAAGAACGTGCCGTCGCTCAGGACGATAAAGCCGAACGTCTTGGACGCGCGGACGGAGCGCACCCAGCCGCCGACGGAGACCGTCTTCCCGGCGTAGTCTGCGGTGTGCTTGAACAGGTCTCGAACAGTTACGAGCTCCATAATGACTTCAACCTCTCTTGTGTTTCAGGGTTCGCCGAAGCGTTGCGCTGAATTCGATTTGCAATCTATTATACTCGAATCGTGCCCATATTACAAGCTTTTTCCCACAAAAAACGCCCCGACAGCGAAGTCGGAGCGCTTTTGAGGATCATCCTGCCATGGTCAGATAGCCCTCGGCGGCCAGCAGCGCGGCGAAGCGGCGCAGTGCCAGTGCGGCCTTCTCGATGGGAATGTGATAATCCGCTGCTGTGTGGCGGAGAATGTCGTTCTCCGGCAGCTTCTGCTGCAGAAGGTTCCAGAAATAGGCTCCCGGCCGGTTGATGCCCTTCACGGCAGGGACCTTGCCGCGGGCCTGCCCGGCGGCAACCAGAAAATGCTCGTCGCAAACGGTCACGAGCGCCACATCTTTCTGTAAGGTGTATGTCATGTTTGCGCCTCCATCAGGGTATCGCGGCACAGAGCGGCCGAGGCCGCGTCGCCGCGGTTTTGCAGCAGCCAGACGGGCACCTGCGCCAGCAGGCGCTCCTCCAGTGCACAGGCTGCGCGGACATCGTCCGCGTTCTTGCGGGTAAACAGCAGCTGCGTCAGCAGCGGCCCGGCTGCCTCAGCCGGGAGCATGCGGCGCATGCGGTTCTCTTCGCTCTGCTCCAGCAGAATGATGCCGCCGAGCGGAGCGGCGTCCAGAGAGCCGAGGCCCTCCTTTCCGCGCCAGGGCGAGGGATGGACGAGGATGCCGTCCTCGCGGAATTCCAGCAGGGGCTTATCTCCGTTCAGAATTTTTATTTCGCTGCCGAAGCACAGCTTCCAGAGCATGTACTGCGTTGTCTTACCGGTCCCGCTGTTTGCGGTAAAAACCCATACGCGCCCGCGCCAGAGAATGGCAGCACCGTGGAACAGTATGCGGCCGTAGGGGAGCAGGGCATCGCAGACACGAGGACCGAGCTCCAGATATTCGACCTGCTCCGGCGTGGTACCGGCCTCGTAGTGCGGTGCGGCCTCTTTGAGCGCATCCTCCGGGACCCGGACGGCTGCGACCGGGCCAGCCTCCGTCCAAAACGGCTGAAAGCATGCCGCATAGGCCGGGCTGCGCAGGGAAAGGCGGACCGGGATCCCTGCCAGCACGACGGTCAGCTCCATAGATATCTCCTTACCAAATTGAGCGAATACAGTTACGGGGAGACTGTGCCTCTCCATAAGGTGGTTTATTGAATATTCGTGATCTCGCCTGCGTCATTGAACGTGATCTGCCTGCCGTCAGGCATGGTGAAGAGATACATGCCGGGACCGATGCTCTGCAGACCGCCGCCGCCCGAAACGGGAATTTCAATATTATTGGCTTTCAGGATGTCTGTCAGCTCTGCATTCATGATATCATCCATTGTGATTCCTCCTGTTCTTACCCACGGAGGGTGAAGTACTCGTAGATCAGCGTGCGCGCCTCGCCGTAGACGGTCGTTCCGTCCGGCGTGACCCAGTACGGCGTGATCTCGATCGCAGCGCCGCGCTGCAGGCCCTGCAGGGAGTAGGGCATCGTCATCAGCAGAGCGTCACGGCTGACGCTGCGGCCAAAGACCATCTGCGCCGTAAAGACGCGGAAGCGCTCAGTCAGCTGCGGTACGGCGACGCGCTTTCCGTTGATGACAAAGCCCGTCTCTGCAAAGCCGCGCCCGTCGACGGCGGAGAGCAGCGTGATGCTGTTGCCCTGCAGGAAGCTGTTACGCTGATATTCCACGCGCAGGTAATTATAACTGACGTACTTGCCGTAGAGCGTGCGGTCCTCCTGCACATTGGAAAGATCGGCAGGCGTGCGGTAGGCGTCGTCTGTATACCAGCCTGCAAAGACCTTGCCGCCAAGCTCGGCCGGGGCGACCTTGCCGCGCTGATCGCCGGTCAGGACGGTGAGGGTGCGGGTGTCCGTGCCCTCGTGCAGGGTCAGCGTAACGGTCTCGGGCTCCGGCTCGGGCGGAGCGACAGGGGCGTCCGTCGCGGCGTCAAGGGAATAGGTCTCGGCGAAGCGGATGGTGGTTTCGGCAGCAGAGATTACCGTGCAGGCCGAGCCGGTCGGCTCTGCTGAGATGCCAAGACCCTGATAATCATCCGTTGTGCCGGTGCCGCGATAGGTGCAGGTGCGCACGCTCGTGCCGGTGACACGGATGCCGTCAAGCGTGATCCAATAGGGCTGGAAGGAGAATGCGGCGTCCTTCTGATAGAACGCGCCGTCCGTCCAGCGATACAGGCCAATGTAGCCGTCGTCGCGGCTCGTGGCCTCGATTCCCTCAGTCGCGTTTAAGCTGCCGTCGCGGACAAAGAGCTGCTGGTAAAGCTCGCTGCCCTTGTTTGCATTCACGACGCCGTAGGCGATGGACGCGCCGTCCTTTTCGGACACATAGCTGCTGCCGCCGGACAGGAAGCCGACCTCCTGATAGAGCGTGCGGTCGATGGTCGTCAGCAGGTACGTTGCGATGACGCCGCGCTCGCCGTTCGAGCCGCCGTAGACATGCTGCCAGACGTTATAGTTACGCGGCGCGAGATAAACATCACTCGGCTCCCAGATGTAGTAGGTGGCTCCGGCCTCCGGTGTGAAGTCCATGGCATTCTGCCCGGCGGCAAAGCTCTGGACACTGTCTGCGCCACAGGCTTCGGCAGAGAATGCGCCGCCATAGAGATGCCCGGTGAGTACCTGCGCCGTGAGATCAAAATGCTCCGTCACGGCGTGGGTGTCGGTCTGAACGACGGTGCCGTTCTGCACATGCGCGACCTTGAAATCACGCCCATAGGCGAACCAGAGGTCCTGGTTGGAGCTCACGGCCGTCAGCGTGACGGTGGCGCTGTCGCCTTCGGTCAGACTGCCGTCATTCAGAATATAACTGCCGTAGTAGGTGTAGCCGTCGAAGATCTTGTGGTCCACGGTATAGGGCGTGTTATAGAGCAGACCGGTCGAACCGTTCACGCTGTGGTATTCCGCAGGCTGGACCTGATGGGCGAGGGCGGGAGACTCAACCACGGTGCCCTGCGCGTTGACAGGCTGGCCCTTCTCGTTTACCTGATACCAGTGCACGAGCAGCTTGCCGCCGCCCACGGTGACCTCGGGCTTCGGAAATTCGGCTTCGGCATTGCGGCCGAGGTAGTCGATGTAGGAGAAGGTGGCCTGCTCATTCGTGAGAAGCGTTTTGCCCGTGGACGGGTTATAACCGGACTTGATGGTGACCCGGTACTTCATGACGGGCTTATCCTGCTCGCTGACGTTGCCGACCGTCCAGTGAATGGCGCGGGCCGCGGAGTCATAGGAGGCCGTGCCCTGACTGATGTAGACGTCGGCGTTGCCCGCAGCATAGACGGCCATATCGGTCGTGATGATGGGCGCGGCGTCCTTGAAGACAAGCTGAACTTTGTCACCCATCGTGTCGTCGACGGAGCCGGCGCGGGCCGCAATGGAAATGCTGCCCGCAATTGAGGTGAAGGCGTCCTTCAGCGCGGTCTCAATGTTCGTCGTGGAGCCAATGGCAAAGTAGCCTTTGGTCGGATTCGTGGCGCAGGCTTTCAGGACCTGCTCGCCGTTCGTGCCGACCTGCAGAGCAACGGAATAGATCGTTGTGCCGTCGGCCTTCGCCTGATTCGATTCCCATATGGTGGCAATTCCGTGGGTGATGTAATCGTCACCGCCGTCACTTGCATGTTTACATCCTGTTATTTCCAGCCCGGAAGCAGCATCGGTAACAAATTCCTCGCCGTTTCCGTCAACCTTGTTATAGTTACAATTGATTTGAGCAGTTGCCCAATTGATATTCGAAGTGGCGTATTTGGTAACTCCCAAAAAAAACACATAGTCTGTAAATTTGATATCTTCTGCGCAAGCGATGTTGCCACTGATACGGTAACTGGCAGTTGGCTCGCCATCACTCAGCAGCACGATGCTCTTATTCTGCCCGGTGGATTCCGCGGAGTTCAGCAGGGTACGGGCTGTATGAAGGCCAAGCTGCGTAAAGGTGCCGCCGTTATCGTTGTCCTTCTTGATCGCATTGATTTGACTTTTCAATGATTCTTTGTTCGCGTAAGTATAGAATCCGGTATGGGTTTCTTCAAGATTGTAGACGACCAGCGCGATGCGCGTGGTGCTTTCCTCGGTGAGCAGCGTGTCTACAAAGGCGTTTGCGGCGGCTTTTGTCTTTGCCATGCGGCTGTTGTCGTACATGCTGTTCGAATTATCGATGACCAGCACGACGTCGGAGGTCGTCTTATAATTTTTGCCCTGAATACCGAGCGTGACCTCCCATGTGTTTTCCTTTCCCTCGACAGCGGCAGCGCTTTTGCTGAGCTGGATCGCGCCCTCTTCGGGCCAGACGGGCTGCTCACTGTTGTCTGCGAAGACGGCCTCGCCGAGCAGGGCCAGCGTCAGGACGACGGTGAGCAGAGCAGCAAGCGTTCGTTTGATGCGTTTCATGGTGTTTCCTCCTCTAACGACTCTTCGGCAGGTGAGTGCCGCAAATTTTCTGCGTTCTGTAACGCAATGGGCATTTTTCGTTTTTGAGAATAGCATATAACAAGATGAATGATGCTGAAGTTTTGCGTTCAAAAAGAATCGGATAAAATGTTAAAGAATTTATCCGATGTAAATATCTATATCTGAAATAGAGGAAAAACGGGAATAACTTTTGACCATAGTTTACTACATATGAAAGCCTTTTGCAAGCCCTTTCTGGAAAAATTATGTGAAAAAATATCGCGTTCCATATTAAATGATATTTCGATAGATTTCGAGGTTTCGCCCCAGACTATGCAGTTTCAGAACAAAATACGGCAGATAACAGCAGACTCTTTTTGATATCCTTCAAAACTTTGCATTCTTGAGGAAAAGTGTTACAGACGCTAACATGCTTGTAACGTTTATTCGCGGAAGCATTTGTGCAATACTGCCAAAATTCTCGACAAAAATTTGGTCGGATTTGCCTCCGAAAAAGCCTTGCGGGAACTGGGAGCGTTGTGTATAATAGAATTACAATTTCAGATTGATAGCTGTAACGAAGTGCTGCGCGCACGGGCTTCCGACTATCACTCAGGGATTCTTGAGTGGAGATGTTGAACGAATGGTTCTGCATCCCCATTTTTGTTTTATTCACGCCATGTAAATCACAAACAGGAGGTACACGAGCATGTATATTCTTGGAAACGGCAGACTGATCACCCGCAGTCAGGCCCTTCCGTATCTGGAGAACGGCGCCGTCTGCATTGACGGGACAAAGATCAAAGCGGTCGGCGAGACCGCTGCCCTCCGCGCCAGATATCCGGAGGCGGAGTTTCTTGATGCACGCGGCGGCGTCATCATGCCGGCGTTCATCAACGCCCACACGCATATTTATTCCGCACTGGCCCGCGGTCTTTCCATCAAGGGCAACAACCCCACGAATTTCTATGAGGTGCTCGACGGTACCTGGTGGGCTATTGACCGCAAGCTGACGCTCAAGGGCACAAAGGCCTCGGCTGACGCTCTGTACATCGACTGCATCAAGCAGGGCGTGACGACGATCTTCGATCACCACGCCTCCTACTGTGAGATCCCCGGCAGCCTGTTCCAGATCGCGGAGTCGGCAAAGCAGTTCGGCATCCGCTCCTGCCTGTGCTACGAGGTCTCCGACCGCGACGGCGAGGAGAAGTGCCTGCAGGCCATCCAGGAGAATGCCGACTTCATCACCTGGTGCGAGAAGGAGAAGAACCCCATGCTCGCAGCCATGTTCGGCGGACATGCCCTGTTCACCATCTCCGACAAGACGTTCGACCGTATGGTCGCAGCGAACAACGGCCGCACCGGCTATCACATCCACGTTTCCGAAGGCATGAACGATGTCTACGACAGCCTGCAGAACTATGGCCGCCGCCCTGTGCAGCGCCTGCAGGACCACGGCATCCTCGGCCCGAAGACGATCCTCGGCCACTGCATCCACGTCAATACGGCGGAGATCGAGCTTATTAAGAATACCGACACCATGGTCGTGAACAATCCGGAGTCCAACATGGGCAACGCTGTCGGCATCTGCCCGGTGCTGCCGCTGTCCAAGGCCGGCATCCTGCTCGGCATGGGCACGGACGCCTACACGAATGATATGCTCGAGTCCCTGAAGGTAGCCCTCTGCTCGCAGCGGAGCAACGCCTGCGCACCGAATGTCGCTTGGTGCGAGGTCACGGACATGCTCTTCAAGAACAACGCGAAGATCGGCGCGCGCTACTTCGACGCGCCCCTCGGCGTGCTGGAGCCGGGCGCGGCGGCGGACGTCATCGTCATGGACTACAAGCCGTTCACCCCGTTCTCCGATGCGAACATCGACGGCCATATGATCTTCGGCATGACCGGCCGCCAGTGCCAGACGACGATCGCCAACGGCAAGCTCCTCATGAAGGACCGCGAGCTCATCGGTATCGACGAAGAGGCGATCAATGCGCACATCCTCGAGGAGTCCAAGAAGCTCTGGGGCGCGCTGAACGACTGCACCCACTAAGGCTTCTCTCCCGCACATTGCATCGGCTGAATTGTGCGGTGCTGCCCTGACAGGGAATAACAACTAAGAAATTAACAATAACTCTCTGTCATATTCTGCCAAATATGATCCTGCGCCGCGCCTGCCTTACCCGGGGCGCGCGCGGTGCCGCAACAAGCATCACAGGAGGATGATCCCATGTCTGAGAAAATGTATCCCATTCCGTTCCGCAGCCTGATGAACTGGATCCTCGCAGAGCGGGAGAAGACCGGCGAGGTCTTCGGCGTGCACAAGCGCTGGATCGCCGACCCGGCCAAGACGCTTCCCATCTTCGGTGAGAAGATCGAAAGCCCGTTCGGCCCCGCTGCAGGCCCGAACAGCCAGCTGGCGCAGAATATCATCGCCGCCTACGTCGCAGGCGCGCGCTTCTTCGAGGTCAAGACCGTTCAGAAGATGGACGGCGCGGAGCTTGCCGCCTGCGTGCCGCGTCCCTGCATCCTTGCAGACGACGAGGGCTACAATCAGGAGTGGTCCACGGAGCTGGAGGTCGTGCAGGCGCTCGACGAGTATGTCAAGGCGTGGTTCGCCCTGAAGATCATGGCAAAGGTCTGGCATTACGGCGATCCGGACGGCTTTGTGTTCAACATGTCCGTCGGCTATGACCTCGAGGGAATCCGTGGCCCGAAGATCGACCACTACATCGAATCCATGAAGGATGCCTCGCAGCTGCCGGTGTTTGCCGAGTGCCGCAAGGTCCTGACGGAGCTGTTCCCGGAGGAGGCGGCGTTCATCGCCTCCATCTCGCCGCAGGTCTCCCACAGCATCACGCTCTCGACGCTGCACGGCTGCCCGCCCGATGAGATCGAGCGCATCGCGTCCTACCTGCTGACCGAGAAGCATGTACACACGTTCGTCAAGTGCAATCCGACGATCCTCGGCTATCACGATGCCCGCACGATCCTCGATTCAATGGGCTATGATTACATCGTCTTCGACGATCACCATTTCAATGAGGATCTGCAGTGGAAGGACGCCGTCCCGATGTTTGAGCGTCTGCAGGCGCTGGCGGACCGCGAGAAGCTGCAGTTCGGCCTGAAGCTGTCGAATACATTCCCGGTCGACACGACGCGCGGCGAGCTGCCGAACGACGAGATGTACATGTCCGGCCGCTCCCTGTTCCCGCTGACCATCGAAATGTGCCGCCGCATCTCCGCGCAGTTCGGCGGCAAGATGAAGATCTCGTTCGCGGGCGGCGCAGACTTCTTCAACTGCGACAAGCTGCTGGCAGCGGGGATCTGGCCCGTCACCGTCGCCACGACCATTCTGAAGCCGGGCGGCTATAACCGCCTGACCCAGATGGCCGAAAAGACGGCCGGCATGCCGTTCCGTCCGTTTGACGGCACGGACACCGAGGCCATTGCGGCCCTGTCCGCCGCCTGCCGCACGGACCCGCACCACTGCAAGCCCGTCAAGCCGCTGCCCACGCGCAAGTCCGAGGAAAAGGTGCCCTGGTTCGATTGCTACTCCGCCCCCTGCCGCGGCGGCTGCCCCATCGCACAGGACATCCCCGAGTATCTCGAGCTGTGCCGCAAGGGCCTGTATAACGAGGCGCTGGCCCTTATCACGGAGCGCAACGCTCTGCCGTTCATCACCGGCACGATCTGCGCGCACCGCTGCATGGGCAAGTGCACCCGCAATTTCTATGAGGATCCCGTCCAGATCCGCGCGGCCAAGCTGCTGGCGGCCGAGAAGGGCATCGATGCCAGAATGGCATCCGTCGTCCGCCCGGCTCCCGTTCCCGGCAAGCGCGCTGCCATCATCGGCGGCGGCCCGACCGGCATTGCTGCGGCCTACTTCCTCGGCCGTGCAGGCGTGGCCTGCACCATCTTTGAGCGCACCGGCAAGCTCGGCGGCATCGTCCGCCATGTCATCCCGGCGTTCCGCATCTCGGACGAGGCCATTGACCGCGATATCGCCCTTATGCAGGCCTACGGCGCAGAGGTTCGCCTGAATACCGAGGCTCCCTCCGTGGAAGAGCTGCACAAGCTGGGCTATACCCACATTCTCTATGCCACCGG